>Ga0224506_10001369_pt1 | contig 17599 bp, 19 predicted proteins | sample SF_Jan12_sed_USG_2_FD_169108 | JGI IMG/M metagenome (GOLD analysis project Ga0224506, IMG submission 169108) | Sediment microbial communities from San Francisco Bay, California, United States - SF_Jan12_sed_USGS_8_1 | ecosystem: Environmental > Aquatic > Marine > Sediment | place: USA... | reverse complement strand
GGATGATGTGCTCGTCAATATAATCGAAAACCAGATGTTCATAGTAGTTATGTATTTCCGAACGCTCCATTGATTCTCCCCTTTTGTTATAAGCACTATCTAGTGATTATAGACCGTCCTCGCTGTTGTCAACGACTTCACGGATATATTTAAACAGTTTTCTGGCATGTGCCGGTGCTTTTTCCTGCTCCTTTTCTTTAATCGAATTTTTTACCATCTGACGAAGCTTCTGGCGGTCGGCTTGATGGTATTCGCCAATAAAATCATTAACGGCGTTGTCACCGTCTTCTATCATTCGGTCGCGCCATTTTTCCATATCTTTGAAGCGGGCGTTATGTTGTTCTAATGGCTCCTTAAACTTACGCAAGCACTCCTTAATCACTTCCCAGTCGTCTTTGCGGACTAGTTTACCAATGAACAGGCGCTGGCGTTTTAGTGCACTGTGTTTACGGATTCTTTTGTATTCCATAATGGCATTGAAAAGGTTATCCGACATAGGGATGGATTTAAGTTGTGAATCGGATAGCTCCGTCAGTTCTACGCCAAGATCGGTGATGTCTTGGGCATCCCGTTTAAGCTGGCTTTTGCTTACGTAGTCATCGTCATCAGTTATATCGTTGATATTTTCATTCATGCCAGATCAGCTCTTTAAGCCACAATGTGACTCGTAGTTTTCGTTTCTTGTATTGTTCTATTTTTAACGGAACGTAGTGGTTATTCGGGTCGAGGTAGAAAATGATTGTTTTATAACCGCTTTCCGTTTGCCAGAGGACGGTTTTTTTCCACTCGTCTATGCCCAGTTCAATTTCTTTAGTACCGATAAAGGTGAATCTGTATTGCTTTATTATACCTTCATCGAGTGCATTAAATAATAGTGCGCCTTTGCTATTATGAGCCTGCGTCATAAGGGCTAAAAAAACAGAGTGTTTATCCCAGATTGGTGGTGTAAAAGAACTGGTAATAATCGCAGCCTGTTGATTGATGCGGGTAGTAATGTTGTGTTGCTGCCAGTTGATAATGCTGTTTATGCTTTTTTTCTCATCACTGGTTTGTTCAAATTGATAGCTGGCTAATTTGACGACGTCTGCTGAGCTGGTATCAAAGCGACTGGTTTCAGTAATAGCACTGTCATCAAATAGCGATGCAAAACCACTTAGTGTTGTGTTTGCAGTAAAAGTTAATTCGTTTTGTTGACGAAGTAAACTGTATTTTGTTTCAGCGACCATGAAGCCGTTTTTGTAAAGTCCGAACACAGCGTTAAAGTTCGCGGGAAAAGGCGTGCTACCGTTTTCTGCATGTAACGCTGCACAATAAATAAACAAGACCCCTGTCAAAAAATGTTTCATTGCTATTTTGAGCTTGGCCGGGGATTAAGTAAAAGCGGCTTTAATAATTTTTCATGGTCAAAGTAGACAGATTGATTATCGAGTTTTAAACGGCGCTCTGCAAACCACTGGGTGACTTTCGGGTAAATAATATGCTCTTGCTGCTGGACCTTAAGGCGCAGACTTTCGGCGTCATCATTGGTGTTGATGGCTACTTCTGCTTGCGCAATAACCGGCCCCCCGTCAAGTTCATTGCTGACAAAATGAACACTGACACCGTGTTTAGTGCGGCCGGCATCGAGTGCTCGCTGGTGAGTGTTCAAACCTTTGAAATCAGGTAGTAATGACGGATGGATGTTGATCATGCGGCCGTAATAATGGTCAACAAACTCATTGCTCAAAATCCGCATAAAACCAGCCAGAATAACCAGTTCAGGTTCGTGGCGGTCAATTTCGAGCATCATAGCCTGATCAAAACTGAGACGGTCGGCAAATTCAGTATGGTCGATAACAGCACAATCGATACCGGCTTTACGCGCACGCTCAAGACCCAGCGCTTCGGCTTTGTTGCTGATGACGGCTTTGATCTGAGCATTGACCGGTTGTTTGTACAGGGCATCAATAATGGCCTGCAAATTACTGCCTGATCCGGAGATCAGGACAACAATTGATAACGGTTTTTCAGTCATGAGTGTTATTTGATAATGACTTCAGGCGCGCCTTCGCCGGCTGTGATAGTACCTATCTGCCAGACCGTTTCACCTGCTGCAGTCAGCTCAGCGATCGCCGTATCTGCATCACTGGCATCAACAATCACTGTCATACCGATACCGCAGTTGAAGGTCCGATACATTTCATGTGTCTCAACATTGCCATTTTCTTGTAACCATTTAAAAATGGCTGGCAGCTCGATGTTATTAGCATTGAGACTGGCATTGGTGTTCTCAGGTAATACGCGGGGAATGTTTTCCAGTAAGCCGCCACCGGTGATATGCGCCATTGCATGGATGTCAATGTTGTTGATTAATGACAACAGTGGTTTTACATAAATACGGGTTGGTGCAAGCAATGCCTCTCCAAGTGTCTGGCCTTCAAAGTCTGCCGCTAAATCGGCCTTGCTCACATCGATGATTTTACGAATCAGAGAATAACCGTTTGAGTGCGGGCCAGAAGATGCCATCGCCAGAATCACATCACCGGCTTTGACTTTAGTGCCATCAATAATTTTACTTTTTTCTGCAATACCTACACAGAAGCCGGCCATATCATAATCACCGGCTGAGTACATGCCCGGCATTTCAGCCGTTTCGCCACCAATTAACGAGGCGCCAGATAATAGGCAACCTTCGGCAATGCCTTTAATAACATCAACAGCAACTTCTGTTTCCAGTTTTCCGGTGGCATAATAATCAAGGAAAAAAAGTGGTTCAGCACCCTGAACAAGAATATCATTCACACACATGCCAACCAGGTCGATGCCGATGGTGTCGTGTTTGTTGAGTTCAGTTGCCAACTTGAGTTTAGTGCCGACACCATCGGTGCCTGAAATCAGAACGGGTTCTTTGTAGCGGTCCAGCGGGATCTGGAACATGGCACCAAATCCACCCAGGCCGCCCATTACTTCGGGGCGCTTGGTTTTAGCAACATGTGGTTTGATTTGATCAATCAAATCATTACCGGCATCAATATTTACGCCAGCGTCTTTATAACTGAGAGAAGTAGGGCTGTTGGAGTCATTCATGAGACGTGCAGAACCAGAAATTAAACGAAGTATGGTATTGTACACTCTCTACTACCTTGTAATGAAATTTCTATGCAACTGATTGTTAAATTTTTGAGAAAAAAGAGTATTTTGGGGCTGCTGGCCGGGCTTTTGCTGTTAAATAGCGCACCCGTCACAGCGACTGTGGTTGAGCATTTGTATGAAGCTGAATTTGCTGTCAGTGACCAGACTCGTAAAACCCGTCACGAGATTTTCCAGAAAGCATTCCAGCAGGTTCTGCTCAAGGTTGTTGGTAGTAGCGTGGTGCTCGGTAATCCTCTGATTCATGAGGCGAGAAGCCACGTTTTAAAGTATGTTTCGCAGTTTCGTTATCTTGAGTTACCAAACGATTTTGTACAGCCTGCAGCTACCAGAGAAGCACCCGTGCCCGAGCTCTTTAATAATATATTATGGATCAAGTTTGATATTGGTGAAGTTAATAAATTGTTGAAAAACAGTCAGTTACCGGTGTGGAGTAAGTTACGCCCTGAGACGCTGGTCTGGATTGCTGTGCGTGATGGTGGTCAGCGTTATGTGCTGAGGCAGCGTGATAAATCCCCCATTAAAGATGAGATTGAAAAAGCCGCAAAGTTACGTGGTTTGCCGATTATTTGGCCCGAGTATGATGAAGCGGACCGTATGCGTCTCAGTTTTGTTGATCTGTGGGGAGGGTTCTGGGATAACGTGCTGACGGTTTCACGGCGTTATCAGAAAGAGTCGGTGCTGGTCGGGCGGTATTTATGGGGTGCCGGAGAATGGCAGGTTGAATGGGATTTGTTGATTAATCAACATCAGAAAAACTGGCAAATTCATAGTAATGAACTGGACTTGTTATCAACTAGCGGGGTGGATAAGGCGTCTGATCTTGTGTCGGCTAAATATGCACTGTTTTTACGTGAAACAGGGGCCAGTAATATTTACATTGATATACACGGTGTGAATGACATTGACGGTTATGCGAAAATCGCTGCCTATCTGCAGGGACTGGCTCCGGTGAAGGACCTGAATGCGAGTGAAGTAAGCGCGCAGGGAGTTCGTTTTAAAATTGATCCGCAAGGTAGCGTGGATGATTTAAAACGTTTGATTGCTCTCGGGTCAATACTCAAACCGGTTAATATACAAGTCAGTACACAGCCGTCGGCGCAAGATGATGTCATATTGGCTTATCAGGTGAGATGAGCTGGTGATCAATGATTCACAAAAATGGCTGATACTGATTGTCGTTTTATCGCTGTCTTTATTACTTTATTTACTGGCGCCGGTATTAACGCCATTTATCATGGCGGCTTTTTTAGCCTATCTGGGCGATCCTCTGGTTGATCGCCTGGAAACCTATAAATTAAGCCGTACCCTGGCTGTTAGTATCGTGTTCTCAATTATTTTCCTGATACTGGCGCTGGTTTTTATTTTATTATTACCAATGCTGGAGTCCCAGCTCAGTTATTTACTTAAAAGCCTGCCACGGTATCTGGTCTGGTTACAGCAAGAGCTGTTGCCTGCACTGGCAGCGCGCTTTAATCTGAGCCCGGATGTTTTTAATGTAGATGCATTGCGCCAGTCGATTGTTCAGCAATGGGGTAGCGGTGGCAGTATCGTACTAAAGATTTTCAAATCCATATCGGACTCCGGGCTGGTGGTGATGGCCTGGCTGGCTAATCTGGTGCTGGTGCCGGTCGTGACATTTTACCTGCTGCGCGACTGGGATGTGCTGGTGGACCGCATTCATGAATTGTTGCCGCGTAGCAAAGAACCGGTGATAAAAAAACTGGTGCTGGAGTCAGACAGTGTGCTGGCTTCTTTTTTACGCGGCCAGTTCATGGTGATGATCGTGCTCGGTATTATTTATGCCATCGGCCTGAAAATAGTCGGCCTGAAACTGGCATTATTGATCGGTCTGCTCGCAGGTCTGGTCAGCTTTGTGCCGTATCTTGGTTTTATCGTGGGGATAGTGGCAGCCAGTGTGGCTATGCTTTTACAAACCCAGGATATTATGCAGCTATGGCCGATCTTTATCGTCTTTGGTATTGGCCAGATGCTGGAAGGCATGTTGTTAACGCCATTGCTGGTCGGTGATAAAATAGGCCTGCACCCTGTGGCGGTTATTTTTGCGGTACTGGCCGGCGGACAGTTATTTGGTTTTATTGGTATTTTGTTGGCACTGCCGGTGGCTGCTATCATTGCGGTTCTGTTGCGGCATGCACATCAGCAATATTTAACCAGTTCCCTCTATGAATCAGAGTAATTAAAAAAGAATTCTATGCAACAGTTACCACTGCAGCTTCAACCCAAAGAAAGCTGCACCTTTAGCAGTTTTTTTTCAGGTTCCAATCAATTGGCGGTCGATATTCTGCAGGATATTTTTAGCGGCGGCGGAGAGCAGCAGGTTTTCCTCTGGTCCGCTGAAGGTCTAGGGAAATCACACCTACTACAGGCGGCCTGTAAAATGGCGTCCAGTCATGGTTTGACCGCAAGTTACTTACCGCTGGATGAAATGCCGGGTGTAACAACCGATATACTGCAAGGGGTTGAGCATCTTGATCTGGTAGCGATTGACGGGCTTGATGCGGTGCTGGGAGATTTAGACTGGGAGCTCGCCTTGTTTGCATTGATTAACCAGTCAAGAGAATCGGCTGTCAGCCTGGTCTTTGCAGCAGAAAAAAATCCGGCTGAACTGGAAATGATTTTGCCGGACTTGAGGTCTCGGTTAACCTGGGGGCCGGTGTTTCAGTTAAAGTCGCTGAGTGATGACGAAAAACTCAGTGCCTTACAAAGTCGGGCTGCGACCCGCGGACTGGAACTGCCGGACAATGTGGCGAATTATTTGTTAGAAAACTACCCGCGGGACTTGTTTGTATTATTTGATAATATGGACAAGCTCGATCAGGCGTCTCTAGTGCAACAACGACGGCTGACCATTCCGTTTATTCGTCAGGTATTGAATTCAGAAGCATAAAAAGCGATTACCACAGCAACCGGGTTGCTGTGGTAATGCTTAGATTGAGCTTTTTTCCGCTGCGGCTTTATTGGCTTTGCCCTGCAACCGGGCAAACATAATAGCCGCTACAAAGAATACAAGACTGGAAAGCGTAATCAGCATGCCGATCAGCCGGTCAACTTCCGCACCGGCATACCAGACACCAATGATGAAATAATACAAAGCAAGATAACCTGCCCAGGCATGGGTATAAGCTTTAGCCGCCAGTAGTCCGCGCAGAGGAAATAGCAACGGACCCACATGGAATAACAGTGCAGGCAGCATATTCTGAGGTTCTGGTTTATTAAACACGAACAGCAATAAATACATGCTGGCCATCAGGCAAAAATAACCGGTCAGAGACAGCCAGCGGAAGAATGATATTTTTGTTGTCATAAGGCGTTTTTAACTTTTAAAGAATGGGCTTCACAGACTGAGCGACCTGAGCAACACGTTTGCCGAGTGCTTTACAAAGCGACTTTTCATCGGCAGTCAGTTGCAAATTAACCTGATCACTGGTCAAGCGGCTGGCACCATAGGGGCTGCCACCAGAAGAAGTTTGTATCAGTGCCTGTTCGCTATAAGGCAGGCCAACCATAATCATACCCTGATGCATTAATGGTAACATCATTGATAATAAGGTGGATTCCTGGCCACCGTGCATACTGGCTGTGGCGGTAAACACGGCAGCAGGTTTATTGACAAGCGCTTTTGACATCCATAGCGGGCCGGTGCTATCAATAAAGTACTTTAAAGCGGCTGCCATATTGCCGAAGTGCGTGGGGCTACCCATGACCAGTCCGTCACATTCTTCCAGATCTTGTAATGTGGCGTATGGCGGGCCCTCGGCCGGGATATCGGCAGCTTTTGCTTCGCAGACGGTAGAGACATGAGGCACGGTGCGAATACGTGCCTGCATACCAGTGACTTCCTCAACACCGCGCGCGACCAGAGAGGCCATTTCGGCGGTGGTGCCACCCTGACTATAATACAGAACTAATACTTCAGCCATTTATAATATCTCCAGTACGCGTTCAGGTGGACGGCCAATGGCGGCTTTACCATCTTTAACAACAATAGGGCGCTCCATCAGTTTAGGGAATTTAACCATAGCGTCGATTAACTGCTCACGTGTGAGCGACTCATCTGACAGATTGTTTTCTTTATATTCTGCTTCGCCTTTACGCATTAACTGGCGTGGTTCAATCTTTAGCATACTCAATAAAGTATCGAGTGTCGCGAAGTCCGCTGGTGTATTGAGGTATTCAATCACTTCGGGCTGAATTGATTTTGAATGCAGTAGCTCCATCGTTTGCCGAGATTTCGAGCAACGAGGGTTATGGTAAATGGTGACCTTAGATGACATGATTAGCTCCAAATATATCCGCGGTGAAGATAATCAGCTATTTTAACATTTATATAGTGAAGAGAATAACCATCATTCAGCCGAAGATGCCCTGTCATCGCAGGAATGAGGACAGTTATCGTGGTAATTAGAGATTTATAGTCATATTTAGAATAAACTCGAGCTATTACTTGACAGTATAGAGCTGCATTGATAGTTTGACGAATAATTCTGAACTTTGCTGGAATGAGGTGATACTCAGTCTGGTGGCTTAAAAAATACCTATAATTTTGGAGATAAAAAAATGAGAAGCGTTACTTTGACGAAACTACTGGCTACTTCGCTGGTGACAATCGGCCTTTTAGCTGGCTGTGCAGGATCAGAAACAAAAGACGAGCCAGTTGCTGAAACTAAGCCAGAAGTCGTAGAGCCTAAAGCAGAAGAAGTTGCACCAGCGCAAAACGAAGCTGCAATGGAAGAAAGTAACACAACTAATTCTGCTGCCGACAGCACATATGAAGTGGTAAATGGTGATAATTTATGGAATATTTCAGGTAAGAGCGAAGTTTATTCTGACTCTTACCAGTGGCCATTAATCTATAAAGCTAACCGCGATAAGATTAAAGACGCTGACCTGATTTACTCTGGCCAGACTCTGGATATCGATCGTTCAGCATCGCAAGCCGATATGGATGCTGCTATCAGCCATGCAAAAACACGTGGTGCCTGGACTCTTGGTACACAAGAAGCAACTGATAAAGCGTATTTAGGCGAATAATATCGTTCAAAGACTAAATTATCAGAAGTTGAAAAGCCCGCATTGCGGGCTTTTTTTATGCCTGATAACAATGTATTCTCATAGCAGATTTAATTTGAGAGCAATAAATAATGTCGTTTTTAAGAACTAGCCTGGTACTCATAATGTTTATGACGGTATCAGCAGTAAATGCAGCCAATGATAAGGCTATTTTTGGACTCTCATTGGGGGATTATTCAGAAGAGCTGACAGAAGCAAAAGAGCAGGGTAAGAAAGGCGTGCTGTTGTTCTTTGAAATGGACGAATGTCCTTTTTGTCATCGGATGAAAACAACCGTTTTGAATCAGCCAGAAGTCATAGCCTACTTAAAAAAACACTTTCTGGTGTTTTCAATTGATATTGAAGGTGATGTAGAAATAAACGATTTTGCCGGTAATGCAATGCCGATGAAAGACTTTGCCTTTAAGCAAAATCGTGTCAGGGCAACACCTGTTTTTGCGTTTTATGACCTTGAAGGAAATATAGTAACAAAGTATACCGGGCCGACCTCCGGCGTTGAGGAAATGATGTGGCTGGGCGAATACGTGGTTAATGAACACTATAAAACCATGCGTTTTACAAAATTCAAAAAAATTAAGCGTGAAGAAATAAAAAATAATAAAAAGTAATAAAGGCTAAATAATAATGAGCTTTATCCACCGTCTTATTCTGCTTGCAGCTTTGCTTAACGGTAGCTCTGTCTTTGCAGAAACAGTGCTACCTGAGAAACTTAGCTTTGATCAGGCGATGAAAATCGTCGATCAGGGTAAATATTATGATGTATTGCTGGCGCAGGCTGATGCTGAGTCGGTAATGTCTGATCTGCTAAAAATCAATGGCCAAAATGGCTTTAAAATAGATATGGTGGCGCTGGCTCAGTATGTGGAGGCCTCTGAAGTAGTGGCACAAAGTAGCAATGAAGATCATAAACTATCTGTTTTGATGACAAAAAACCTGCTTGACTCAGGCTATAGTGATAAAAAAGAACAGTCCGCTGAAACTAAGCTCAAGTCTATTCGTTTGCTGATGCAGCAAATTCGGCTAAAGAAAAGAATAGAAGTGGCAGAAAAGTTTTTTGCTATTAAATTATCGGATATGAAGTTTGCACTGGATAATGAAGCCATCTCTACAGCTTATGTAAAGTTTCATAAAACTCAGGAGCGAAACAGTCTTAAACAAAGTTCTGATGTTGATCTGCTCGATGCACAGTTTGAATACCAGAAAGTCAGAGCAAGGCGCTATGAGAGTGAGACCATGCAGCGTATTAGCCGGGCTCGATTTTCAGAAAGTATCGCCCGGCCAAATGATTTACCTGTCGATGTGATTGTTCCGGATCTTTCCTTCCTCAAACGAAAGCGTCCGGAGTATGAGGACTTAGTAAAACTGGCACTGAGTAATAATTTACAGCTACAGGCACAAAAACTTCAGGTAGAGTCCGCCGTGCATGAGCTGGCGGCAAGCAAAAAAGCCGGCGGTTCAACACTGACATCTGAGCTTGAATGGGCGGAATATACTTATGAAACGCCCAGCAGAAATAACTGGCGGGCTGCGATTAAATTTACCATGCCATTATATGAAAATGATGCGGTTAAATCCTTAAGAGCAAGTGCGTTATCTAATCTGCAAAGACAGCGCATTAAGTTAAGACAAACAGAGGCAGAAATAAGGCAGCAGGTGCTGGAAAACTGGCAGCGAATTTATGTGTTAAATGCACATCAGGATACTGATGCGGTAGCCGAGGAGTACCGGGAACTTTATCAGGACAGAAGCCGGGCATTTTATGAAATGGAGTTCAGAACAGACCTTGGGGATTCTTTCGTTCGCGTTTCGGAAGCCAGGTTTGAGAAATTTAAAAACAATTTTGAGCTGTTTGTGACATGGATGAAACTTGCCATGCTAACAGGCACTACTTTAGAGGAATATATTCAGCAATGAAACTTCATCATGCATTAGCACTTATTTTACTCTTTATGTTTCAGCACTCACTCAGAGCGGCTGAATTAGATGCAGTTGTCGGCTGGGCAGATGTCAGGCAGTTGGGAGTACCTATCACAGCACAGGTTAATAAAGTGAATTCCGCTGCGGGTAGTTATGTGAAAGCGGGTGATACTATGGTGTCATTAAGCTGCGGTATTTATAAAGCAAGGCTGTTACAGCAGCAGGCTCTCTCTGCCGGTTTGTTACCTGCGGTAGAGACGGCACTTAAAGAGAAAGAGCTGGCTGATGATCTGTTTGAAAGAACAGTTTTATCTGAAGTTGAACACCGTAATGCTGAATTGCTCTACATAAAAGCTAAGTCCGATTATGAGTCATCGCTGGCTATTGTAGAACAGGCAAAGTTGCAGGCCGGATATTGTGAGTTAAAAGCCGATAGTGCACTGCTGATTCTTAAGGTGCATGTCATGAGCGGTGAAGTGTACAGTCTGGAGTCGGCAAAGCCGGTGCTGGTTACAGTTGCCAGTGGCAAGATGATGCTTGCCAGCAGTAAACAGGCGCTGCCACTGGAAAAAGTATACAGTACAGGTTTGCCGGTAAAAGTAGCGGTTGCTGGTAAACAATACAGCGGTCAGATTCAATCAGTTAATTATCTGGCGGATAATAGCGTTATTATTAATGCGACGTTCGATGCTTTTGATCCTAAACTGCTGGCAAATAACACAGCTAAGATTATTGTTCAATGAGCGACAGCTGTGCTGCCGCACATATAAAAAATAAAGGAAACTGTTATTAATACTCAAGCTGGAAACAAACTGACCATACATGAGGTTCTGCTCTGGCTTGAGGAAGAGGGGCGTGTATTAAAAGATAATTCAATGATGCTGCGGACCATAGCCAGCTCTCGCGAATACCAGTCAAAGCATCCCTTACAAGTCATCGCAGAAAGAAACTGGAAAGATGAAACGCAGCCCAGCCGGTTATTAACGCTGGAGTTTTTAACCACCTGGCTGGCAGAGCGCTTTGAACTCGAATATTATCGCATTGATCCTCTTAAAATAGATGTAAAGTCTGTCACCGATATCATGTCGTATGCTTATGCGGCTCGCTTTAGTGTGCTGCCGGTAAAGGTTGACAGCCAGACAATTACCGTGGCTACCTGTGAACCGAATATTACCGAGTGGGAAGCAGAGCTCAGTAATATTCATCATAAAAAATTTATACGCGTTGTTTCTAACCCTGACGATATTCAGCGTTACCTGCTGGAGTTTTATAGCCTTTCAAAATCCGTACTGGGCGCGAGCAACGAGAATGATCAAAGTAAAAGTAACATCCAGAACCTTGAACAACTCATGGAGATGGGCAGGGCGGGTAAACTTGATGCGAATGATCAGCATGTGGTTAATATCGTTGACTGGTTACTACAGTATGCTTATGACCAGCGAGCCAGCGATATTCATTTAGAGCCACGACGAGACAGCAGTAAAGTACGTTTCAGAATCGATGGTGTGTTGCATGAGGTTTATCAGTTGCCAACAACGGTACTGGCCGCTGTCACTAGCCGGATTAAAATTCTTGGACGTATGGATGTGGCAGAAAAACGCCGGCCTCAGGATGGCCGTGTTAAAACCCGTACAGCCGATGGTCTTGAGGTTGAACTGCGTCTGTCCACAATGCCAACGGCATTTGGTGAAAAATTAGTGATGCGTATTTTTGACCCTGAAGTACTGGTCAAAAACTTTCGCGAGCTGGGTTTGTCTGCATCCGACGAAGCCAGCTGGGACTCAATGATTGCACAGCCAAACGGTATTATTCTGGTTACCGGGCCTACCGGCTCAGGTAAAACAACAACACTTTATTCGACGCTTAAACAGTTGGCAAAGCCGGAAGTTAATGTTTGTACAATCGAAGACCCGATTGAATTAATTGAACCGGCGTTTAATCAAATGCAGGTGCAGAAAAATATCGATGTTGATTTTGCCGGTGGTGTGAAAACACTGTTAAGGCAGGATCCGGATATCATTATGATAGGTGAGATTCGGGATAAAGAAACCGCAGATATGGCAATCCAGGCTGCTTTAACAGGTCATCTGGTTTTGTCTACGCTGCATACTAATGATGCACCGTCGGCGATCACCCGTTTAATGGATATCGGTGTGCCGCCTTACCTGATTAATTCCAGCTTAATAGGTGTTATGGCACAGCGTCTGGTCAGAACATTATGTCCGCACTGCAAAGAAGCGATGGATATCAGTGATGAGCAATGGGGCGAATTAGTAAAGCCGTGGAAACCAACAAAGCCTAAGAAAGTATACAAAGCCGTCGGTTGTCTTGAGTGCCGTAATACGGGGTATCTGGGACGGATGGGTTTATATGAAATGTTTACCTATTCTCCGCAGCTGAAAAAACTGATGAACGATGGTGGCGGTGTAGACGCACTGCGACAGCAGGCAGTTAAAGAAAATATGCGGGTATTGCGCCTCAGCGGGGCGCAAAAAGTTGGCCAGGGTTTAACCACGGTTGAGGAAGTATTAAGGGTAGCTCCGCCACCAATTGGCGTATAACAGCTCAGCTGTTTATTGTCGTGTATTAATCTGTGTTTTTTCCAGTGTACATTCGCAGTGACTTTTGCCGGTCAGTAAATAGGAAATTCTGGAACGGTAGCGGGCAAAAAAATAATAAAAGGCATCCGCAATATATCTTACGACTGGCCAGCGCAGCATCATCAGCCACTTGTGTTTGCCTACCAGATGCCAGGCTTTGCAGGTAACATCAAGACCATACAATAGTTCGCCGCTCTCTATGCTCTGGCCGTGTAATAAATCATTGGCTATCGACGGGTCTATATTGGGATAGCGCTTTGTGAAGTCCTCATCGTGCAGGTTAACGAGTTCAATTTTATCGTCATGATCATGGTGTTTTAACTGACGCATTTCTGCCAGACAAAGCGGGCAGTGTGAATCGTAAAATATTCTAAGCTTCATGATCTGTCCTCACTCATTCTCCATGGTTTTCCTTCGCAATTGTTATAGTTTGTACAGTTTATTGTGCAACCTCGACACGGCAAACGATCAGCTAAAGACAGATCTTTTAATCGCGTTTGTAAAATACTGATTAAGTTTTTGTGCTCACTAATTAACGGGCTGATAGCAATTTTAAAACCCGGGTATTTTTCATTAACAGACTGACAGATTTCAGCGATATCGCCGCCTGCTCCGGCATGTCTGCCGGCAAGGAAAAACAATAAGACAACCACCGCGCTTTTTTCGCCTGCTCTGGCTTTAGCCAGCAGCCAGTTCTGCAGTAACTCTCCGTTGAAGTCATATTCTTTTCCTGCGCGGCGCTCCATCACGGCTTGCTCCAGTATGGTTTTTCCCGGTAGTTTTTGCTGAGCACTGTGCGCCAAATGCCGGCGTACTTCTGTGACTCTGGGCACAGGAGATCCGTGATCAACCAGTACCAGGTTGTTTAACGGCAGCTGGTGCTGCTGCGCTGTATTAATAACATGGTCGACGATGATATCGCTTAATAATTTTTCACCGTACGGTAACGGGTAGATGACGTTGGCGACTCGCAGCTTAAACGGGCCAAACTTATCTTGCAGTAATTTGACATTTTCGGGTACAAATGAACTAAGTGCTTTGCTGTTACCAAAAAATAAAGGCAATAAAATAAAATCACGTTCGCTTTTGGATAACTGTAGCTTCATAAAATCATAGAAGATATCCGCCGGTTTGTTATCGATTTCCTGCAACGGTATTTTATTGGCGTGCTGGAATGAAACAGCGTGTACCTGTTGCTGTACTCTGTTGCCAAGGGAGCTGGCCAGTTTGCGCAATTGCAGAGTGGCGCTGGCTCTGGTGGAGCCGTTATCTGCCAGTATTATTACGGGCATTGTTTTTTCTCCTGCGGCAGTACTGAGTTATTTTTTTTGATCAGCTGGTTGTATCGGTAGAGTGCATCATTGCGACTGCTGGCTAAATCAATAACCGGCAATGCTTCTGTTTTTAAAGTATTTAACCAGTGATTTATATAAGTTCGTTGCTTATCAAACTTTAGTGCCTGTGTATCCGGGTTGAATACTCTGAAGTAAGGTGCAGCATCCACCCCGCAGCCGGCTACCCATTGCCAGCCCATCGAGTTATTGGCAAGGTCGGCATCAACCAGTGTATCCCAGAACCATGCTGCACCTTGCTGCCAGGCAATACCCATATTCTTGGTTAGTAACGAGGCAGCCAGCATGCGTACCCGGTTGTGCATAATACCGGTTTGCCAAAGCTCACGCATGCCGGCATCGACAATTGCAATACCCGTCTGACCTCGTTGCCACAGTTTAAGACTGCTGTCATCTTTCTTCCAGAACGCGGTATTGAATTTTGGGTTCATCGGCTCAACAGCAGTTGCCGGAAAATGCCAGAGTATGTAACGGGCAAACTCGCGCCAGATTAACTGGCGTAAAAAAGCTTCTGCTGCGGTGGCGGCATTGCCGCCTTCAAATTCAATCAGTGGTGCCAGTGCATCAACGATTTGTCGCGGGCTGATTTCACCAAAATGTAAATGTGCAGAAAGCGTTGAGGTCGCACTGATTGCAGGGAAGTCGCGCTTAGTCACATAATCTGGCAGTGCTTCATTGATAAAGGTTTCGAGTTTTTTGTAAGCACTTTCTGCTCCTGGTGAGCAGTGCTGTTGTAATTTATGCTGCCAGTGATGTGCATCGAGCAGTTCAAGTTGCTCAAGCGATACACTCTCGGTAAGTTTTTCTGCCAGTCGTAATGAGTCGTGTTTATATGCAGTATTGCTTCTTTGATGATTCTGCAGTTGTAGTTCAGCGCGCAGTTTTTTGTAAAACGGCGTAAACACCCGGTAAGGTGTGTCTTTGCTGGCAGTGAGAAAAGCATCCGGATGTTGTAGCAGTTCATCTTTAAAACGTTTTACAGTGATGCCCTGATTTAATAAATTATTTTCTATTGTGGTCTCACAGATTCTGCGCTGAGGTTCAACCCTGCTCGTCCAGACGACCTTGTCAATTTCATAGTCAGTTGCCAGCTGTGAAATGCTGGCAACTGAACTGGCATTGATGAACTGCAGTTCGATATTATATGGCAATAGTGCTGCAGCCAGTTTAGTTAAACTCTGATGCAGCCACCAGCGAGATGCGGCTCCGATAGCCCATGGGGTATCTTCTTTCTGGCTGTGGATATAAACCGCGATGACCGGTTGCTGTTGCTGCAATGCCCAGTTTAATGCCGGATTATCATCAACACGTAAATCGCGCTGGAACCAGAGCAAGGTGTTCATGAGTGGTCACGCGAGGTATAGGCAGGAACCCGGCTTTCAAATACGCGCATCGCCACCGATAAATTTTCGCCTAAGATAATGCCGCCTGCTTGCTGAATCTTATCGTCATCATTCAGTTGATCTGCACCGCCAATAAAAACCGGTACGTATAATGTCGGGATGAGTTTTACAAGTTCAGTGCCCGGTTGCGGCTCGCTGTGATTTTGAGTGCTCAGTATGATGGCTTTAGCGGCGGATCGTTTTGCGATGTGAGCGAGCTGGTTAAGAGGTAAATCGGCGCCGAAATATAATACCCGGTAGCCGCGCGATAACGCTGACAATGCAAACAGCATCAGCCCTATTTCGTGATAGCAACCGGGCAGACAGGCGCAGACGATACGTGCACCTTTGGCCTGTGAGTAGGCATGGTGAAAGCGGGCACCTAATCTGTTTTTCAGCCAGCTGGTATAAAAATGCTCTTCAGCAATGCCGCGTTCAGGGTGATCTTTCCAGGCATTACCCAGTTGAGTGATGGTGGGTAGTATCAGGCGTTCAGTCACCATATCAAGCGGGTAGAGCGATGAGGCTTCATTGTAAATAGCATCAATGCGTTCGATGTTAAAGTCGCTGACCGCATCGAGCGATGAATGTATAAAACCTTGCCATACATTCGATAAGGCCGATGAGCTGGTCAGCAGCCCGTTGTCTGGCTGAGCTGCAATGTCAGAATCTTCTTTTGAGTTTGTCGATAGCATGTTGGCAATGGCGGCTAATGAATGGCCGTCATCGAGCAGGTTTAATATTTTAAATACCCGTTTGGCGTCCTCTTCGCTGTAAAGACGGTGGCCTTTTGGCGTTCTTTGCGGGTGTAGCAAGCCATAACGCCGTTCCCATGCGCGAAGTGTAGAGGTTCCTACGCTGGTTTTTTCTGCCAGAATACGTATAGGAAACAGTGACAGGCCAATGCCTTGAGCGCTTTCCATTTGTTCGTTAATGATTATGCTTTGATTGTTCATGATTTAATTGTACAAGAATATTTGACTTGTACAAGTTTAATGTCTAATATTTTTAACAGGCGTTAATGTTTCGCTTTAATAAGCATCGTATAAGTGGGCAAGGTGATTTGTGAGTAAGCGATTAATAGGTGGCAGATTTAAAGGTCAGTCTGAGTTTGAGCATGGCCGTCAAGCATCGATGGGTGTTCTTGTGGTTAATTTAGGTACGCCAGATGAGCCTACTACAGCATCAGTAAGGCGCTATTTGGCAGAATTCTTATCTGATTCCCGGGTGGTGGAAATCCCTAAGTTGCTGTGGATGCTTATTTTACATGGCATTATTCTGCGTCTTCGGCCTGCAAAATCTGCCAGAGCCTATCAGCGAGTCTGGACTGAAAACGGCTCGCCTTTAATGGCCGCATCAGCCGAACTCATTCAGGACCTTGGCGCAGCCATCAGATCACGGGCTGGTGGCAAAACCAGTGTAGTGCTGGCGATGCGTTATGGTCAGCCTTCTATAAAGAAGGGTCTGGAACAATTACAGGCTGAAGGTGCCGAACGTGTGATGGTATTACCACTTTACCCGCAATATTCCGGAGCGACCACGGGCACCGTCGCTGATGCTGTTTTTACTAATTTATTAAAGTGGCGCTGGGTGCCTGAGATACGTTTATTGGGTGCGTATCATGATGATCCTCAGTATATTCGCGCCGTTTCAGAATCGATCAAACAGCACTGGGTTGACAAAGGTCAGGCAGATAAACTTTTAATTTCTTTTCATGGCATGCCAAAGGCAACGTTACTTGCGGGTGATCCTTATTATTGTCACTGCCATAAAACAGCCCGCCTGATTGCAGAAGACTTAGCGCTTGAAGACAACCAGTGGGAGTTAGCATTTCAGTCGCGCTTTGGTGCAGCCGAGTGGTTGAAACCTTATGTGGCCGAACGGCTCACAGCCTTGCCTGCTGAAGGCGTTAAACATTTAACCGTTGTGTGTCCTGGTTTTGCCGTTGATTGTCTGGAGACTCTGGAAGAAATTGCAATGGAAGGACGGGACGATTTTATTGCCGCAGGCGGTGAACAGTTTGACTACGTGCCGGCATTAAATGCTTCGGCATCACACGTTGAATTGCTGGCTGACAGAGTGATTAAGCAGGCAGCAGGGTGGCCGGAGGTCGATCAGAGTTATA
>Ga0224506_10001368_pt1 | contig 17599 bp, 17 predicted proteins | sample SF_Jan12_sed_USG_2_FD_169108 | JGI IMG/M metagenome (GOLD analysis project Ga0224506, IMG submission 169108) | Sediment microbial communities from San Francisco Bay, California, United States - SF_Jan12_sed_USGS_8_1 | ecosystem: Environmental > Aquatic > Marine > Sediment | place: USA... | reverse complement strand
TTGAGTATGGGCCTGACTTTCAGCACTTTGCAACTCTTATAGCAGAGCTTGATTTAAAGCCCGTGATAATTAGTGAGAGCCCTATACTCGACGTGGATGCTCAAAAGATGCGAGACATGGTGTTGAGTGAGTTGGAGGGGAAGAAAAGGCTTTGACAAGACGTTTGATAAATGCATCTATTTGTCTACTTTCATTTCTAGAAAGTCTCTGTTTAGCCAAATGTTGGGTGGAAAAAGTTTAGGAGTTAAAAATACAAAAAATGGGAAAGGCTCAGATAATTCGTCTTTTTCTATGATTTGCCTGCTGTCCTACGTGTCAAGTCTAGCAGGCAAGTTTGTGCGTGTCCTTTTACCCTTACTCTACGGTATATCTTCTTTACTATTCCCATGTCATCAATTAGGAAGGTGGTTCGCTCCGTACCCATGAACGTCCGACCGTAAAGGCTTTTCTTCTTCCACACTCCGTAAAGGTCCAAGACTCTTCCTTCGGGATCGCTGAGCAAGGTAAAGGGTAACTCATGTTTTCGCTTGAACTTCTGGTGGGATTGGACGCTGTCCTTGCTTACGCCGAGTATGACGGCGTCTTCCTTCTCAAACTCTTCGAAAATGTTCCTGAACTCGATAGCCTCGCGAGTACACCCTGGGGTTCCGTCTTTCGGGTAGAAATAGAGCACTACCTTCTTACCTCGGTAATCACTCAACGACACTTCTCTTCCATCATCTGCCTGCAAGGTGAAGTCTGGAGCCTCATCTCCCTCACTAACCAAACTTAAATCACCAGTTAGCAATATTGCTTATCACCAATTTAAGATGCGCGCTCTTCTTCTGTTATGAATTTTTCACAAAACTCAAGAATACTTCCGGACGACTTTTCGAAGTCTTTCCTCATTCCGCAGGAAAGCTGACTCTACACTCGAATTTATCCTAACAAGAAATGCCCCAACATAGCCGATTGTCAGAGACGAAAAATGGGCAATTTTAAATGGTGGAGTGTTTAACTTCTTGTCTGACAGCTTATGGTGTTAAGCTTTGGTGAGGCTGAAGGGATTCGAGAAGCTCACGGGCGTCGACGAGGCCCTTTCCACCTTTCTGAAACAACTTAAGCTAGAAAGGCTGGGGCCAATCCAGATTCCACTTCGTGAGGCATTAAGAAGAGTTTCGGCTGAAGATTTTGTGGCGAAAATCGATCTGCCTCCCTTTGATCGTTCGGCTGTGGACGGCTACGCCGTAAGAGCGGAAGACACTTTCGAAGCATCCCAGTTCAGTCCAAAGGCTCTCAAGGTAACTGAAGGTGACAGAATCGGTAAAAAGGACACTAGGCCATTGTGGACGGGAAACCCTCTTCCCAAAGGAGCAGACGCCGTGGTTATGCTGGAGCACACGAAAAGGGTTCAAGACAGAATCGAAGTTTGGACTCCGGTCACGCCTGGCAAAAACGTTTCTAAAAGAGGAGAGGACGTTCAGAGAGGACAAGTTGCAGTGGAGGCTGGAACGCGGCTACAATCTCATCATCTGGGATTACTGGCTGCACTGGGAGCAACGCGTGTAAGTGTGGTGGAAAAGCCCAAGGTTGCTGTCCTTTCCACCGGCGACGAGCTTGTTGAGCCAAGCCGCAAGTCCAAGCCAAATCAGATAGTGGACGTTAATCGATTAATTCTTTCTTGTATGTGTCTGGAACTCGGCGCTGAACCATTAGACCTCGGCATCGCAAGGGACAACGTTAACGAAATTAGGGTGAAAGTTGAAGAAGGCGTGAAAAGAGCAGACGTAACTATCACAACAGGAGGAACCAGCGTTGGATACGCAGATCTTGTTCCCGCAGCCGTAAACCAGATTGGAAAGCCAGGAGTGGTGGCGCACGGGATAGCCATGCGCCCTGGCATGCCAACGGCGCTGGCGATTCTCCACGGCAAGCCCATACTCATTTTGTCGGGAAACCCTGTGGCGGCTATGATCGGCTTCGAGGTTTTCGCTCGACCGATCCTCTTTAGACTGTTGGGAGTAAAAAGCGAGCCTAGGCCCGTAGTTAAGGCGAGGATTACTCGAAGGGTTGCGGCGGCGCTGGGGCGGCGAGTCTTCCTGAGGGTTCATACTTTTGAAAGGGACGGCGAGTTTTTTGCTGACCCCGTTCGGGTAAAGGGTGCGGGCGTTCTGTCCACTATGACGAAGGCGAACGGTTATGTGGTTGTTCCAGAGAGCCGCGAGGGACTTGAGGAAGGTGAACTGGTCACGGTGCACCTCTTCGACAAGGTTGGAGGAGCACAAGGTGTTTAGAAAACTGGTCTCCTTGGATGAGGCTAAAAGAATCCTTGAGCAGAACTTTTCTCCTAAACCTGTTGGGGTGGAACGCGTTTCTCTCTCCAAGGCGCACAATCGTGTTCTAGCAGAAGACATATTGTCGCCAACGGATGTTCCGCCCTTCAGCCGATCAACAGTGGATGGTTATGCTGTGAGAGCCGCGGACACGTTCGGCGCGGACGAAGATCGCCCTGTTGCTCTAAAGCTGTGTGGAAGCATCAGAGTGGGCGAAGCTCCTGGCGTTACTGTCAAGAAGAACGCAACTGCAGAAATAGTGACAGGCGCGCCCTTACCTCGAGGCGCTGACGCCGTGGTGATGTTGGAGTACGTGGATCATAAAGGGGACACCGTCCTGATGCATCGCGCAGTTTCAAGGGGAGAAAACGTGATGGAAGCTGGCTCCGACATTCATGAAGGCGCAGTTGCTCTGAAGAGGGGTCAGACGCTGTCCTCCCGTGAAGTAGGGGTGTTAGCCGCGCTCGGCTTGACAAAAGTGGGCGCATACAAAAAACCGAGGGTCGCCGTCATTTCCACAGGCGCAGAAATCGTTGAGCCGGGAAAGCCCCTTACTCCAGGAAAAATCTACGACATAAACGCGCACGCTTTAAGCGCTGCAGTCACGGAGTGCGGTGGAGAACCCGTCAGTTGTGGAATCGTACCGGACGAAAAGGGTCGGCTCAAAGCAACACTTAGGGAAGCCTTAGACTCGGCGGACGTTATTGTGAGTTCCGGCGGGGTTTCAGTTGGACCCACCGATGTCGTTCCTAAAGTGCTAAACGAGTTGGGCGAACCCGGCGTTATTGTTTGCGGGATAGCCGTCAAACCTGGAAAACCCACAACCATAGCAATCGTCAACGGAAAACCAGTTTTCTCCCTACCAGGACACCCCACATCCTCCCTCCTAATGTTTCACCTGCTTGTCCGCCCCCTGATCCTCAGCATGGCTGGAAGGCAAGAGGAAACTCCAGTCACGGCTAAGGCCGTTGCCTCAGCTAAGATGTTTCCTGCAAGGGGACGCCGAACCTTCGTTATGGTGAGCCTCGCCCGCGACAAGTCGGGTAGGCTGCTTGCCTCACCGGTTGCTTTGGGGCTATCCGGCGCCATAACCACGTTGGCAGGGGCCGACGGCTTCGTTGAGGTAGAGGAGAGTCGACAGTTCATCAAAGACGGAGAAGAGGTTACGGTTCGTTTGTTTAAACCAGTGAGTGTCATTTCTTAGCGGGAGTGATTTTGGTGAAAGTGGGTATAGTTGGCTGTGGAAAGATCGCGGCCTCGGTTCACTTGCCCTCACTTAAGAAGATTGAGGGGGTGGAGGTGGTGGCTGCCGTTGACACGAATGAGGAACGGCTACGTAAAAACTTGGAAAAGTTTCACGTTGATGAGGGGTACACCGACTATCGACGCATGCTGGAGAAAGCCGACGTGGAAGCGGTTTGCGTGTGCACACCACCAGAGACTCACTTCCAAATCGTTATGGATTCCGTCATCAATGGAAAACACGTTTTCTGCGAGAAGCCGATCACAACCACTGTCAAGGAAGGGCTAGCCATCAAAAAGAGGGTGGAAGCGAAAAGGAAACATTCGAAACGTTTGATTCTGATGCCAGCTCACAACTTCATTTTCACCCCGTGCTTCGTACAAGCTCTACAGCTTATCAAGAGAGGAGAAATCGGAGCCGTACAAAAAATTCAGGGACGCACAGCGTCAAATCTCACGTTTTACGGGGCGAAAACCGATTTTCGCATCCTCGCTAAGGGAGGGGTGATCGAGGATCAGCTTCCCCACGTCATCTACTTGGCCCATAAGGTTGGGGGACCGTTACAAAGGATCGTTTCGATGGAGCCTCTTCGAAGAGGACACACCGTGGTTGACGACGTAAATGTGGAAGCCAAGTTGACGAGCGGTGTTACAGCCAGCCTCTCAGCCAAGTGGGCGGGTTTTGTTCCTACACTAAAATTCGAGGTAACTGGTGACTCGGGACAGATAAAGATGGATTTGCTCAGGACGCCCTACAACCTTACAGTAGTGAAGGATGGAGAAGCTGAAACCATACACATGGGTAGGAGGCTTCGCCAATACTTAGATGTCTTGCGGAATAGGCATCCCTCCTACTTTAATGAGCAGCTGCATTTCGTCGAGTGTGTAGAGGAAACAGAAAGAGAGCGGGTTACCGTTGACGACGGCATTGAACTCGTTAAAACTCTGTCAGAGATTATGACTCTCTACGAAGAGAGCCCCTACTCGCCGATTGGAAGAGAGAAAGCTGTGATAATGCGGGTGGATGAAGACATCGAAGGAGCCGTTAACAGGTCCATCGAGTTGCTTGGGGGCTTAAAATTCAAGAAAGACGCTTCAGTTGTGATTAAACCGAACGTTTGTTACCATAAGAACGTTGAAAACATGGTTATCACAGACCCGAGGGTGTTGGAGGCAATTATCAACATCATAAAGCGGAGAACCAAGAACGTAATCATTGTCGAGTCAGACAGCAGGTCTGGTACCGCGGACGAGCGGGTGACAAAGAGCGGGGTGATGGATGTAATTGAAAAATGCAACGTTGAGTTCCTGAACCTAAGTGAAGACAACTTTGAGGAGCGCGAAGTTGGGGGGCTTACCCTCCGGATCCCCAAAACTGTGTTGGAAGCCGACTTTTTCATCAACACACCCAAGGTTAAAACGTGCATCATCGAGCACACGTTCATCACAATAGCAATGAAGAACATGTTCGGGATTTTAGCAAACAAGAAAAAGCCGGGGCTCCACAGCCAGTTGATGGAAATTCTGGTGTTTCTAAACCGTGCCATCCGCCAAGACTTGCTTATCGTGGACGGAATAGTTGGAATGCAGGGACTGGGCCCCATTCAGGGAGAGCCTGTCAATTTGGGACTGATAATCTCAGGCTTAAACCCCGTGACAGTTGATGCTGTCTGTTGCCACATCATGGGAATCAGCCCCTATGGAGTTGAACCCTTGTGGAAGGCCTACAAGGCTGGGGTCGGCGAGATCAACATGGAACGGATTCAGGTCTTAGGTGAAACAATTGAAGCTGTAAAAACGAAGTTTAATCATCCTGTTCTCTCACCTAGAAACGCCCTGACCGCCTTGAAGACGAGTTTCAAAACCTACATTAGAGGTTAACTGACGACTCAAAACTTCTCAGCGTGAACTCAACCGTATATGTAGGGAACCTTGTGTTGTAAGAGCATTCTGAAAGAGAGGATGAAAGAGACAGCCTCCAGCAGTAACAGGGTCGAGACGTGATGAAGCTTCCTCCAATGTTTTCGAGTTAATCTTAGGAAAATTGGCAAAAGAACCGAAGCTTTGGTTGTGGGAACCACGTAGTTGAAGTGTTTTTTCATGTACATTTGGCCAGCGATTATTCTCTTTTGCCATTCAATGAAATCCTTGAAGGAGGCAGGGTCTTCCGTATACACCACCGCGTCTGGCACATATACAACCTTGTAACCCTTTCTCTGAGCGCGCCAAGAAGCGTATTCATCATCAGAAACTGCGTAGGTTGGAAACCCCTCCACAACACTTTTACGGACCGCGTAAAACGTGCCGTCTACCTTAGGCGCCATATTCCTCTCAGCTAGATGGGCGCACAACTCGCGGTGCTGCTCTCGAATAAAATGTGAAAGAAAACCGAAAAAAAGATTTTCTTCCATCTTAGAGATCACGGTTCCGCTTGAGACCCCAACCTTCCTGTCACTAAGAAGCGGCCTTATTAGAGTGGAAACGCAGTCTTTTCCCAAAAACGCGTCGCCATCGATGAACACAACCACTTCCTCCTTGGCATGCTGAAGAATCGTGTCTAGGGCTGCGGACTTTCCTCTTCTACCTCTCTTTGAGACAATCTGGATCCTCGAGTCCGATCGTATCATTTCCCTCACCTTAGCGTCGGTGCCGTCGGTGGACCCGCTTGTTTCGACGATGACCTCTTCTAGCACAACGTCGCCCAGTGGTTGATTGAGAAGAGTCTTGATCAGTTGCCCGATTGTTTTCTCCTCGTTATACGCCGGGATTCCAGCGCTTATCTTAACTGTCATGGTTCTTCAACCAGCTTCTTAGCCGCCAATCTCACAGCTTCTTCGCTTCCGTATTTTGGTCTCCAACCCTGTTTGAGCAGCCTCTCTGTCGAGAGAAGCATGGTTTTCACGTCTCCCCTCCATCCCCTGCCTCCGTTCACGCCTCCCGTGAAAACGAAGCGTACGTCTGAAAGGCTCATCTCCTCTGCCACGATTTCGGCTATCCTTGCAACAGTTACGCTGTCAGGAGCGCCTACATTGTAGACTTTGATCCTTTCGTTACTGTTCAAGAACTCGTTTGTTGCGAAGGAGATGGCGTCTATGCAGTCGTCGATGTAAAGGTAAGACTTCTTCTGGGACCCGTCTCCGAGGATTTCAAGACGCTTCGGATTCGCCCTGAGTTTCTTTACGAAGTCTACGACGACTCCGGTTGTTCCTCTGGGTCCAACGATGTTTGCCAGTCTAAAAATGAGACCGCGTAAGTCAAATGTGTGAGCGTAGGCGTCTATGAGTGCTTCAGAACCTAGCTTTGTGGCACCGTACGTTGAAATTGGAATCGAAGGACCGTAATCCTCAGGTGTCGGCAGCCGGAGTGCCTCACCGTAAACTGTAGAAGTAGACGTAAAAACGATCACCCTCGCGGACCCTTGTTTTCTCAAGGCCTCAAGAAGGCGGAATGTGGCTACCAGATTCTCCTCGAAATGGATGGAGGGATCGGTTTCTCCAACGCGGACTTCAGGATTCGCGGCGAGGTGGAACACTAACTCGGCATCCTTAGCTGCCTTTTCTGATGTCTGTGGCTCCTTCAAATCTCCTTTGATGAAACTGAAATGTTCATTGTCAAGCCACGATTCGATGTTTCTTAGACTCCCGTTGCTTAGGTTGTCAATAACGGTTACTCCATGGTTACCTTTCATCAAACGCTCTACGAGATGGCTCCCGATGAAACCTGCTCCTCCGGTGACGAGGACCTTTAAGCGGTCATGCCCCATGGAACTTTAGCCACCAATACTTTTCACATATGCATCTCAAAGATAAAGCTGTTTAGATTCCTTAACCCATCTATGAAGGCCCGATGGCGCCTTCTATTCGAAATTTTTCCTTACCGCCATCACGTATATGACCGTAATGAACGCCAAAATCAAGTACACAATTAATGCTAGGTGAAACAGCAGAATCTCTAAGCTCGGATAGAACGTTCGCCAGATTACTGAGGCGTAGAGGTTTGTTGCGCCAAAAGTTATTGCCGGAAAGAATAGGATAACCGCGAGCAGGACTGACCACTTCTTCATCCTGATCAGACCGTAAGCGGTTAACAGGCTTAAGACTGCTAGAGGTCCTACATGAACAAGGGTGAAGTTGGAGAACGCCAAAATGAGGGCTTCTGCCCCTCCTACAACCACGTAGAAAATGGAAACCGCCAGCACTCCCGGCTTCTCTATCTTCAACTTAGACTTCAACGGCATCTTTCACGCTTCCATTAAACCGATCGCTACGTTATCTGAGGCAATGAAATACTTGTTTATGCCTAATTACCGAAATAAAAGCTATTCTATGAGAGAAAACCCTTATGAGAACTGTTTACCTTTAAATCGAATCCTCAGGAGCTAGCATTCAATGAGCTATCGTGAACTGTTTGTCTCTCCACCTCCGTTTTTCAGCGGTTTTCAAAAACCACTTAAAGAAGCAGAATACGTGGTTCTAGGAGTACCCTTCGACGCCACCAGCACCTTTCGGGCAGGAGCGAGGTTTGCTCCTCTCGCCATCCGAGAAGCCTTGCTGGGCATTGAAGGCTATAGCTTCAGATCGGGTGTGGACGCTGAAGACTTAAAGGTTCACGACCTTGGCGATCTCCACATTTCTGGGGAATTGCAAGAAACCCTGAAAAGGTTGGAGCTGGTCACAAAAGAACTCTTGGAAGCGAAGAAACTGCCAGTTTTCATCGGAGGAGAGCACACTATAACCTTGGGTGCGATGCGAAGCGTGGGTGGAAACGCTGGGGTGGTGAGTTTTGACGCTCATTTGGACTTGCGCAACGAATTCATGGGTCTAACCATATCCCACACCACCTGGATGCAAAGATTACATGAGCAGGTTCGTCCTGAAAAAATTCTGGAAGTCGGTACTCGCGCAGTGGACAGGGACGAGCTTAACTACGCAAAAGAGTTTAACATTCCCTTTTTCACAGTTCATCAGATCATGGAAGACGGCGTTGAAAAAACCGCTGAAAAAATCAGAGAACTTCTCGCTGGACAAGAAAGAATCTACCTCACAATCGACATGGACGTTCTTGACCCGGCATTTGCACCGGCAGTTCAGAATCCTGAACCCGACGGCTTGTCTATTCACGTGTTACTAGACCTCTTGTGTAGTGTTTGTGACCGTAGGGTGGTGGCTTTTGATCTTGTTGAGGTGGCGCCCCACTACGATATGGGTATAACAGCTACACAAGCCGCAAAAACGATACTTGAGGTATTGTGTCACTTGGAAAGGGCGAGGAAAGGCTAGAACCTTAAGCTTGTCTCTGGAGCTTCGCAACAAAAAATCCGTTGCACTCGTGAATATGAGGATAAAGCCTTTGACACTTAGTTTGCCCCCTCAACCCGGGTAAGCCTATTCTCGGTGAAGCCTCCGCCAGCGTAAATTCCGGATGCCACTTTAAGAATCTCTCAATCAACATTTCGTTCTCCTCCAGCGCAACGCTACATGTAGAGTAGACAAGAAAACCTCTGTCTCTTACATGCTCTGCACATTGATTCAGCATTTCCCACTGAATCCTCGCCATGCCCAAAATGGACCTCTTGGTCAACCTCCATTTTGCTGAGGGCACCTTGCTGAACACGCCGGTGCTCGTGCATGGAGGGTCCAGAACCACTAGGTCGGCAGAGAGCTTTATAGGCGGCGGTTTGCGGGCGTCTTCAAGAATGGGAACGGCTATTTTGATGCCCATGCGCTTTGTTTCGCGTTTCCAAACCTTCATTCTCCGCTTCGAATAGTCAATGGAATAGATGATTCCTTGATTCTGCATGAGCTGAGCTAGGTGGGTTGTTTTGGCTCCTGGCGCGGCGCAGATGTCGAGCACCGTCATGCCGGCTTGAGGGGCTGCGACTTCTGTGGCAAGGCAACTGGCTTTATCTTGTATGAAAAATAGTCCATCTCGGAAGCTTCGTGTTCCCATGAGGGTTTTTTGGGTTTCAACCACCTTGTAAGTGTGTTTGAGTTGCCTCGTCTTTTCAAGGGCAACTCCTTCTTCCTTCATCCTTTTGAGTGCGGCCTCCTCTGACGTTTTCAACGTGTTTATTCGTATGTAGGTTGGCGAGATTTCTGTGGCGTTCTCCAAGAACCTCAGTGCCTCTTCTCTTCCGAGCAGTCGGAAACAATACTTCACAAACCATGTAGGATTATAAGTTGAGAGAGCCACCTTCTCTTCATCACTCAGCCCTCTCAAGGCTTGGAAGGGCTGTATGCTCAGTATTTTGCCAAGCGTCTCTTCGGCTCCCTGCAGTTCACGCCAACCCAAAATTGACCGCCCCATTCGAGCCATGCGCACGGCTTTCTTAAAGTCTCCGTTCACCATCCTAGTTTCGTACGTGTATAGGCGAAGGAAGGCTCTGGGACCAAGCTTAAAATCGTTGAGCGACCGAGGCGCCAACGTCGAGTTCAGAAGAAAATCGATGAGGTTTTGTCTCCGAACCGTTTCAAACACCATTTTTTGCGACAGCCCAACAACTTTTGCATCCTTTATTCCCATCTGCTTCGCTGCTCTTGCCAATGCCAAGCGCTCGCCTAACCTTTGCAGTTCCATCCAACACAGCGTTTCAATGGCAAGCGCCCAAGCAGCCCTTAACAATTCAACCCTCTGCTGTAACTGGAACTGAATGTGGATAAAAGGCTTAAGTTGTTGAAATTGACCGTCTTTCAGTTCAGAGAGCTTTTTAGGTGTTAAACGCTATATGTCATGGGATACGGACAAATGACAGAGAGGCATCTGGACTACTTCTTTACAACCACTGAGACTGCAAAAGAGGAGCAAAGGGAGTCTTCTTGCTCCCCAGAAAGCGTGCACCAAGCAAGCGGACGCGTAGTTTTCCGGTCTGCGGCACCCAAGGACTTGCCTCCATCGTATTTTGTGTCTGCTACTTATAGCGGTGAAAAGGGGTCTGCTTGCATCAAACTGTACGAACCAGAGTCGGAAAGAATCTATCTCTGGTATGACACAACAGGACACAAGCCCTATTGTCTCACCAACCTCTCTCCCAGTGAACTGAAAAAAATAGGCCGTTTGACCGCTCATCCCGGGCTTGTCGACTTCGAATCCGTGGAAAAGTATGATCCTCTTCTCGATCGTAAAGTGATCCTAACGAAAGTTGTTGCTGAAGACCCCTTGTCGATTGGCGGTCGCCCGGGAGGCTGCATACGAGACATCATACCAGAAGAATATCCAAAGATAGCGGGAGCAGAACAGGAAGCAAAAGTTTGGGAAGCCACCATCAGATACTACCAAAGCTACATTTACGATCGGGATTTGGCTCCAGGCATGATCTACAAGATTGAAAACAACAAGCTTGTTCGTGTTAGACACGAGCCCTCCGAGAGGATGGTTAAGGAAATTTGTGGATTGTTCCAAGGAGAACCCGAAGAGTACCTGCAGCATATAGAAGGGTGGGCGAGGCTTCTGGAGTACCCAGCCCCAAAATTCCGAAGGGTGGCTCTAGATATCGAGGTTTCTACACCCATACCAACCCGCGTCCCCGACCCTCGTGAGGCAGCCTATCAGATCATTTGCGCGTCTCTTCTGGGATCCGACGGAAAGAAGAGGATTCTGCTTTTGAAGCGTGAGAGAGTTGAAGAGGGAGCTGAGAAACTGCCTACAGACGTAAGCGTCGAGTATTTTGATTCTGAGGAGAAACTAATCTTAGCCATCTTCGAGGCGCTTTGGGAATACCCCTTCGTCATAACATTCAACGGAGACGACTTTGATCTTCGATACCTGTGGCACAGAGCGCAGAATTTAGGCATAAGGAGAGACAGGGTTCCCATCGAGTTGGGGAGGAGGGTTTGCCTTCTCAAAAACGGGGTTCACATCGATCTCTACAAGTTCTTCTTCAATCGGTCGATTCAGATTTACGCGTTCGGTCGCAAGTATCGAGACATGACCCTAGGAGATGTCGGCAAAGCCCTGTTAGGACTAACCAAACTTGAACTCGTAAAGTCCATATCCGAATTAACATGCACTCAGTTGGCTCGGTACTGCATGAGGGACGCCGAAATCACCCTCAAACTGACCACCTTTGACAACGATCTTGTTATGAAACTCATCTTGGCCCTCACGAGAATCAGCCGCATGCCCATGGAAGACGTTAGCCGACAGGGAGTTTCACGTTGGATCCGGAACTTTCTCCACTACGAGCATAGGCGCCAAAACACTCTGATCCCAAACGCGGAAGACATACTGGCGCTGAAAGGCGCAACAGTCACGAAGGCTATCATAAAGGGGAAGAAGTACAAGGGGGCAATCGTGGTTGAGCCTGTGCCCGGCGTCCATTTCAACGTGAAAGTGATGGACTTCGCCAGTCTATACCCATCCATCATTAAGGTTCACAACTTGGGTTACCAGTCCATCCGTTGCCCTCACAATGAGTGTAGAGACAACAAGGTCCCTGAAACCCCGCACTGGATATGCAAGAAGCGTAAGGCCCTTGAAAGCTTGCTGATAGGCGCGCTTAGAGACCTCAGAGTTAGGTGGTACAAACCGAAATCACAAGACAACTCGTTGCCCCGCGGTTTGCGAAGCTGGTACAAGGTTATACAGAGCGCCCTCAAGGTCATACTCAACGCAAGCTACGGCGTGTTTGGAGCGGAAACGTTTGACCTGTATTGTCCACCCGTGGCCGAAGCCACCGCCGCCATCGGAAGACAAGCCATAACCCAGACGGTAAGCAAGGCTCAAAGACTGGAAATCGAGGTTATCTACGGAGACACGGACAGCATCTTCTTGAAAAACCCGTCTCAAGACCAAATCGACGTCCTATCAAACTGGTCGGAAAAGGAGCTTGGAATGCAGTTGGACGTAGACAAGGTCTACCGCTACTCGGTGTTCAGTTCCAGAAAAAAGAACTACCTCGGGGTTTTTCCCGACGGAAACGTGGAGGTCAAGGGACTCACCGGAAAGAAGAGACACATCCCCATTTTCATCAAGAAGGCCTTCGAACAGATGGAGGAGCGGCTGAGCCAAGTAAAGTCTCCATCCGAATTTGAAGAAGCAAAAAGAGAGATTCGAAAGATCATTCGCAATCGATACTTGAAGTTGAAGAGACGAGAGTGGGGGGAAAGCCCCGACGAACTAGCCTTCAACATTGTTTTGGGAAAAATCCCTAAACACTACAACAAGACCACTCCGCAACATGTGAAGGCCGCGATGGAGCTTGAAAAAAGAGGACATGAGCTGAAGGCAGGCGACCTCATAAGCTTCGTGAAGGTGGTCAAGGAACCTCACGTTAAGCCTATTCAGCTCGCCTCTAACAGCGAGATAGATGTGGAGAAATACGTGGGATACCTCCACTCAACCTTCGATCAGATTCTAGACGCTTTGGGATTAGACTTCAACGAAATCATTGGATTAACAAAACTTGAACGCTTCATGTAGGGAGGAAACGTTCTAACTGTACTCTCGAAACGTGTAGTTGCACTTGGTGCACCGGAAAAACTGTGTTGAGGACTCGTCGCTCCCCCTGGTTTGCACCTGCCACACATAGGCCACACGGTTCCCACACTTGGGACACTCTATCTTAACCGTGGGCAGGGTTCGCAGCTTCTGCTCCTCCCTCCCAATCACCGCTATGAGCTCTTGCGGGCTGTGCTCTATGGTCTTCGCGACAGCTACTACTGGGCCAGCCGCTGGTTTTTTGTAGCTGCACTTTGGGCATGAGAGTATGAGTGTGCTCTTTTTACCTTTTTTCTTCTTGGCTGGAGTTAACCTCATCCCACACTTGGGGCAAAACTCCATTTTACACCACCATACATCTAACTAAGCCCTTTCCTTTATTTCGGGTCTTTTAAATCTTTCTTTTAACCGAGCAGAGCCCAGACGCTATTATGTGAGCTACTCTTAACGCTTCGGGAACGTTGCTTCGTGTAGAAGTGCTCCTCAAAATCTTTCCAGCATCCTTTTCCGAGATCCCTGCAATCTGCATGTACACGGCTTCTTCAGCCCCTCGCGTGCGCACCTCGATAATTTTTCCGGCGTTCTCCATCGCTTTCCACCGTTTTTCACGTTCAGGCAAGTTTTCAAGAGCTTTCCTTATCTCTTCAAAGTCAGGCTTCTCTCGGGTAACCGCTATGAATGGCAACCCCACTTTTTCAAAGAGCTCCTTTATGTCCACCACGTTGAAACCTGCAAACGTGACGCCGTCTAACACAGCCACTCGAATCTGATCGTAGTGAGGCGAATCCATTATCATAGACTCTATTTTTTCCGTTGCGTCCGTCCCATCAACCTCGACCTCGGTTCGCATAACTCCGTCAAGCCAGTATCCGCCCCTATAAACAACCCCAACAACGTCAACTACACCCTTTGTGTGTGGGACAAAGACCCCGTCATCGATGCCCAACACCCTGATCTCCGGTTTCACCGTGCGAAACTTAACAACCTTCTCCTCACTCATAGGGTTGCACCGAGCCTTTTCTCTATCTCCTGCAACAGCTGGGTGAACGCGTCGGTGGGATCGTCACCTTCCCCGAGGATTTTTAAGCAGTCCTCGAAACTCATAGCCTCTTGTATCCAAGCATAAACTATCAGCGCCTCAGCGGCATTTCCTTGGGCGTGGCGGTCGATCCTCCGGGGCAACATCTTTCTCAAACCAGACCTCTTCACAGCTTCGGCTAAGATTCGGTTGTTCACCTTGGCGCCTTTTGGTCTCTGAAGCTTCTGTGACAATGCGAGAGAGTGGACAAAGTTCACGTAGATGTCGCCCAGCCCTGCCAAATCCTTGTCGAGCAGCACTTCCTGAAGACTTTCATATCTCTTAAGAAAACGACTTACCTTTATTTTTGCTGCCATTCCTTTAACGCCTTCTTAAAGGACTCCCTGAACCCCTTGCTTCTCTCCCGTATTTTTTTCGCCGCGTCTTGCAATGCGGCTTCTGGCTTTCTCTTCTCCTTTGTTCGCACATACACGGTGGGGTTGGAGATGAGGGGATGCTTAATATTGTAGCCAGCCATCTCGATCGTGTCGTCCTCTAAGAGGGCTTTCTGTAACACGTTTCCGAAGGTGTGCCCTTCACCCTCGATCTCTATTTTTAGCTCGTTAGCGGTTTTTTTCAAAATTTTGATCTCTATGTTAAATCTCCCCTTCGCCGTAGTCGGAGGCAATCTTACGTCTTTCAATTTTGCCGCAACTGGTGCATCGCATCCTTAGTCCTTTTAAAGGCAGCATTTGCCCACATCGAGAGCATAAGGCGTAGACGACGCCGAGATTTTTATCCGCTGTCGACAGGTGAAGTACTCTGTTCTTGTCGCTAACCACCCTAGCTCGCATTATGTCACCTGCTTTGCACACGTCAAACATGCTCTCGACGAATCCTGGGCTCACGTCAGAGATGTGTAGGATGCCCGTGAAAGAGCCTGAGATCGATTTTTTGCCTATCTTTATTATACGTAGTGTAGCGCTTCTGCTCTGCACATCAGAAACTTGGCCAGTTACTGTACTACCCACTTTTGGAACGCCCACCGCGTGAACCAGAGGAAACACCGAGATCTTCTTGTTTAACATGTCCATAAGCGTGCGCCCAGTGACCTCAGAGTATATGGTGCCCTCTTCCTCGTATGTTCCTGGGCCAAGTGTGAACTCCTCAATCACTCCCAATCGGTCTCCCGGCGCAACGAACTGCCCGCTTTTCCTCGCTGAATCAGTCATTCCCTTTCCCTTCTATCTGATAGAGATCGGTCTGAACACGGTGTTTTCTTTTGGTGTGAAACTTGAAGAGCCATGGAATTTCTATTTCCATAGGAAAGACGCCTGTAACCTTTCCCCCACACTTCTCAATAAACCTTTTGATAAATTCCCGGCTGCTCTTTCCGCTCTTGTGAAGGGAGTATACTCTCTGACCCAGCTCCAAGGATTTCTCTAAGAACTTTCGATCCGCCCCTCTTCTCTGCACACCAAATGGGGGATTCTGCAGAACCGTGTCGAAGGAACCTCGCATCACATCGATGTCAGCTAGAATCCATTGCGTCTTTTCTCTCACGCCCATTTTTTCCGCGTTGTTGTGCGCCATCCTTACTGCCATTCGGTCGATGTCCACGCCGAGCGCTTCCTTTGCGCCAACCAGAACCGCTCCGATTGCGAGTCTCCCTGTGCCGCACCCTAGGTCCACAATCGTTTTGTCAATGATGTCGTCGTAGGTGTAGGCTGCTATGTAGAGGATTTTCGCTGCCGCCTCTGGGGGTATGGTGTACTGTTCCAGATAGGCTCTAGGCTTTTGGTGGGGTTTGACCTCTGAGATTGCTTTCTCCAGGTCTAGCTTCCGAACAAGCCTTTTTTGCATAGTTCCTCCCAGTCCGTCTCCCCCAGCAAAACTAGAGCTTCGGTAAATGTGAGAACAGGCTTGAGAAACTTTGATGCTTCGTCTAAGGACACTCTGGGACAAGCGGTGTTCACAAACGTGTCTATGGCGGGGAACTGCATGAGCACTTCGGGGGTGATCTCCCTCACCGCGAGCAAGGTTACTTTCTTTCCGCTTTTCTCAAGTTTCTCTTTTATTTTCAAGGCTTCATCGAGTTTCTTTTGCCCAGTCTTCAAGCCGACCAACACCCCAAAACTTTCCGCTTTTTCCGCTTCACAGATGCTTGCCCACCGCTGTCGGAGTATCCTCTGAGCCTCCTTCTCAATGGAGTAGGCTCTTCTCTCGAAGGGGTCAGCGATTATCGTCGGCTTTGCAGTGGCTAACGTCGCGCCTAGAGCGTGGAATCTGCCGCCTCCAACGAAAAGGAAAGCTTCAATTTCTTTTGACACGGATTTGGCGTTGCTGTAGTCGCATCCAGTCACCTGGCCAGGGTGTTTCAGGTGTCCAGCATCTCCGATGGCAACGGTTTTTCCAGCCTCAAGAAGCAGCTCTCTCGTTTCATCAAGTGTTTGAACGTGTTGCACGGTTGTTACCAATCCGATCTTGCTCCAGCGCTCTAGCAGAGGTATTGCCTTCTTTACCGCCTCTTTGACGCTGACCTTCGCCTTGGCCTCAATGTAAACTGTGGGTACTTGTTTCTGTTCGATCATCTTACTGTGGCCATAATGAATTATCAGATCTGCATCTAGGCTTTTGGCGTCGAGGGTGGCTAGGTCACAGGCTCCGTAGCAAGGGTCGGCTGAGACCACGGCTAGCGCCCCAGCCTTTTCGGCTACGGCTACCAAGCGAGGTCCCTCCGTCTTCAATCCTTCCGGAAGCTGAATGAGAACCCGCTTGGCTCCATGTTTGCTTATCTCTTCGTTCAGTCGTTTCTCTTCGAGGTCGAAGGTAGTGGCTTCCATTTAGGTTTACCGCTTTAACTGAACAAATTTAGCTCATACAGTTTAGTAGATAGCGTTTATCGAATGGATTCATCCAACTCGGAAGCCCATTCAGGGTTTTTCCCCGACCGTTCGAGTATAATCTTCTGTTCAATGCTAGCTACTAGTTGCTTGGTTTGGACAACTACGTCCGCGTTCACAGATATGCTGTCGATGCCGCAACGGACGAGGAATTCCGTGAAGTCGGGTAGGTTTGATGGGCCTTCCCCGCAGATGGAGACGGTGCAACCGTGTTTGTGGGCCACCTTGATTAGGTGTGTGATTATTCGTTTGACCGCGGGGTCTCGCTCATCAAAGTATCCCATTAGTCCAAGTCTCTCTGAGTCGCGGTCGATCATCAAGACGCCTTGTGTCATGTCGTTGGAGCCTATGGAGAAGCCGTCGCAGAGTTTTGAGAATTCGTCTGCCATTATGGCGATTGCCGGAGTTTCAGCCATAAACCAAACTTGAAAGTCTCTTGACCCTTCGAGTCCCTCTTCCTTCATTATTTTTAGGCACTTTTCGGCTTCCCATACTGTTCTGATCATTGGCAGCATCACCCACACGTTCTTCAGTTTCCACTCTTCTCTGCATTTTTTGATTGCTTTACACTCTAGTCTAAACGCCTTTTCATACCACTCGCTTATGTATCTGCTTGCCCCCCGCCAGCCTAGCATGGGGTTTGCCTCGGATATCTCGTATTTCTCCCCGCCCTTCAGTTCTCTGTACTC
>Ga0224506_10001367_pt1 | contig 17599 bp, 15 predicted proteins | sample SF_Jan12_sed_USG_2_FD_169108 | JGI IMG/M metagenome (GOLD analysis project Ga0224506, IMG submission 169108) | Sediment microbial communities from San Francisco Bay, California, United States - SF_Jan12_sed_USGS_8_1 | ecosystem: Environmental > Aquatic > Marine > Sediment | place: USA... | reverse complement strand
CCGTCGCGCCTGAAAAACTTCGAAAAACGTTGCCGGGCGACATCACCGTGGTAGGTAGAGTTCGAATTCCAACTCTGGCCTTTTGAAACTGGACCTGACGTAGCCAGGGAAAAACAAAAAAGGGGGAGTTATGATGTTGTCTGCTTTGCTAACCCACACCGTGGTAGGCATCCAGGAAATCTGCCCAACCAGTTACTTGTCCCCAAGCAACTTCGCTGATGTACTGGTCTCTTTCACTCCAAGGACCCGTCCAATACGCTGCCTTGGCCCAGTAGAAGCTGAATCCGTAGCAGTCGTTCTGTGCCTTCTCGGCGAAGTTGGCTACTACCGTATTGTTTATGGCGATCTGGATGTTCTCTGCTGCAGTCACCAATGAAGCAGGGATGCTCTCTTCCAATAGTTCAAGCATGTAGTCGTACATGTCCACGAAGTAGTATGTGCCAACCATCTTCTCGGCGCCTCTAAGTGCTGTCGTGTATTTCGTCTTGTACTGGTCCAGGTTGGCGAGCATCTCTGACGTCCAATCGGTGAAGGCCGTTGTCAAGGCTGGTATCTCGCTTACGTCAATGGCTGAAAACGTCTGTGAGGCAGGTCCCTTCCAAGGTACATAGAATTCTCCCCAGTTGACCACCATCTCGGCTGCGTACGTTAGAGCATCCTGCGTCGGATTGTCTACCAAGTCTTGGGCATTTGCGTCATAGGGCCACCCTTCCCACTCCTCGTATTCCTCTGACCCTACCGCGGCAGTTGCATGACCGACAAGCGCATAGTACACATCCATCTGAGCCATGTTACACGCGTCAAACCCAACGATGTCAATGAAGCCAACGGCGTCCATGATCTGGGCTAACTCGGAAACGTCAAGGTAATCGACAGCAACATCATCCCAACAGAAGCCTTTCCAGCCCCAGCCGTGGTCCCAGAAGTCTATCAGGTACTTTTCAGCAGGATAAAGCTGTTTCACCGTGTTAACAAAGTCTATGACTACTTGTGGGTCTCCCAAGTTTAGATCAGGATACGTCTCAACCACTGTGCTGTAGCCTTGTTCGATGTGAATAAGTTCAGTCGTTTCAACGCTCAGAAGATCTACGAGAGCAACAAAATGAACGTCAGCGGTGGAGCCTACGCTTTCTAATAGCTGCAGAGTTGGTGCGACGCCTTGTGCACCTTCACTCCAGTAAGGTTCACAGCTGTTGTCGCCAGCTGCGTAAACCATGAAAGTCCATTCAGCTCTGGGTGGAGGAGGGGCTGATGCTGCTACGACCAAGAGTGCTTGTGTCAAGAGCACTAGAACTAGTCCTAGGGGCAAAAGTGTTTTCTTTCTCATATTCTTTCTCTTCCTCTTTTTGTTTTATTTGTCATTGCACCAGTTGTTTGGCACTCAAAACGAAATATATGTTATTACCGCTGTTTTATTTATAATATTCCATCATTTTTATTACAAAATGCTACCAACTAGTAATGTCTCATGGCGTTATACCTGTATATGCAACCAAGCATCCTATCTGTTATAGTTTTGCGGTTTTCAAACAGAATAGTTAGGAACAAAAGGCTCATCAAGAAACGGTAATTTTGCATCTGTCGTTAAATTCAAGCCGATCTGATTCAGCGCCTTTTCGTTACCTTCGTTCATAAGATGGGTAGTGTGCATCTCACAGCCTTTCAATTTATCCAGCGCATCTAAGCATCTGCGTGCATTCTCGTCAGATACTGCGCTTGCAGCCAGTGCGTTGAGTATTTCTTTTACATCCAATGATGTGCTACTTAACCCAATTATATTTTTTAATTGTATAACGCTTCGGATTACCTTTGGAGATATCACGTCGACTTCATCCGGTATTTTTGCAACGATCTTTGTTGCATTCAGAAGCGCCGCCGATTCAGCGTAGAGAAGTGGCGAATTCTTGCCTGTTACAATCACGGTTTTGCCTGAATCCAGAAAGATCTCGATTGCTGCGCCGCAGAACACACCCTTGTATCCTTTTTCCTCGTCTCTTCGCTCTCTAGCATCTTCTGCTGCTTCTCTTGCTGGCAGGACAACAGAACGGCCCTCGGGCTTAACGCCTGCCTTTTTGATAATCTTTTCCATTCTCTCAAACGTATCGTAGAGAGTATCACCCTCCACAAATTCTCTGTGATACCTGAAGTAGCGTCTCACGATTTCTTCCTTGCTTGCTTCACGCACTACCTCATCATCGATTATTCCCTTTTTGACCATGTTGACACCCATGTCAGTTGGTGATCTATATTTGGCCATTGGATCGTCTCTACCGACTATCTTATCGATTATTCTTTTCATTATTGCAAAATTTTCCACATCTCTACTGTAATTGATCGCCATTATTCCATGTGCTTTTTTGTGGAATGGGTCTACGATGTTATAATCTCCTATGTCCGCGGTTGCTGCTTCGTACGCAATATTTACAGGATGGTTAAGGCTAAGATTCCATACCGGAAACGTCTCAAATTTTGCGAAACCGGACTTAACACCTTGTTTTCTGTCGTTATAGATTTGCGCCATACAGAATGAGAATTTACCGCTACCCGGTCCAGGTGCAGTGACAACTACAATCTTTTTCTCAGTATCCACATACTCCTGTTTACCGTATCCTTTACCACTTATAACAAAATCCAAATCTTTAAGGTAGTTCGGCATCTCATAATGCACGAAAACACGTATTCCCCTATTCTGAAGTTTTTGTTTGAATTTTTTCGCTATCAATTCTTTGTTGAACCTATTTATCACTACGGCAGAGACATCTAGACCCATCTCGCGAAGATCGTTTATGTCTTTGAGTGTTTGGTCATCATATGCTAATCCAAAGTCTCGTCTAATTTTTCTTCCTTCGATATCCTTCGCACTGACACAATGTATTATTTCAATTTTGTTTCCCAGTCGCCGAAGCATCTGAACCTTTGTGTCAACATCAAAGCCTGGAAGCACACGCGAAGCATGATAGTCATAACACAACTTACCGCCGAATTCTAGATACAGTTTGTCGAACAACGAAACATGGTCAAGTATCTTCTTTATCTGAGCATTCAGGTATTCTTTTTTGTCAAATCCGATTTTTCTAATCATTTAACTGCCCCTCTGCTGAAGCAAACAGTAGGTCCGCATATATTTCCTTGCAACTACAACGACATAGACAGCGGCTTACGGTTATGACTTCAAGTGCATAAAAATCTATTTGAACGTACTAGAAAATCTTGAGCTTAATGGGAAATCTTTTTTAATGCCTCAAAAAGAAGTTTCATTGAGCGGTTACGATAGAAAGTCGCATTATCCGCAAGCCAACGAAGGAGGATTACCCATATTTCAAAATCGACCTGTTAAGTTTGTTTTCGTGACTGGTGGCGTGCTTTCTTCTGTTGGTAAGGGCATAGTCACATCTTCTATTGGAAAGATGCTTCAGGTTCGAGGCTTCAAGGTCACGGTCATAAAGATTGACCCCTACGTGAACGTGGACGCGGGAACTATGAACCCCTACATTCACGGGGAAGTCTACGTGACAGATGACGGAGGCGAAACCGATCTAGACCTCGGTGGGTATGAAAGGTTTCTAAACCTCAACCTACCCAAAGACAACAACATCACAACCGGACAGATATACCAAACGGTTATTGGCAAGGAGCGGCGGGGCGACTTCTTAGGGAAATGTGTTCAGATAGTTCCCCACGTCACCGACGAGATTAAGCGGCGAATTCGCTTAGTCGCTAGCCAGTCAAAAGTCGACGTTGTCTTAACCGAGTGTGGAGGAACCGTTGGGGACATAGAAGGACTGCCTTTCCTCGAAGCGATCCGTCAGATGCGCTTAGAGGAAGGATTTGAGAGCACACTGTACGTTCACGTTGCCCTCGTTCCAATTTTAGATGTCACCGGAGAAATGAAAACAAAGCCCCTCCAGCACAGCGTGAACGAACTGCGCCGCATCGGCATTCAACCAGACACCATAGTCGCTAGATGCAGGAAAATGATCGACTCTGAGGTTCTTCGAAAGATAGCGTTGTTCGGCACAATCCCAGAAAGCGCTGTGTTCTGCTCCTACGACGTTTCCTCTGTCTATCAGGTTCCGCTGATCTTGGACGAGCAGGGCATGGGCGAATACGTTTGCAAACGATTAGGCCTACCGAAAAGAAAACCAGAGTGGGACGGGTGGAAACAATTCGTAGAGTCCCTTGTGAACCCCCGTTTTGAGGTTAAGATAGCGTTGATCGGCAAGTACGCGGGTTTGGTTGACAGCTACGTGAGCATGAACGAGGCGCTAAGACACGGCGGGGCAGCCTGTCAATCCAGAGTTTTGATCGACTACATCGAGGCAGAAACGTTTGAAAGAGATCCGAGCAAAGTGAAGCTCCTCAAAAATCACGACGGAATTTTTGTTCCCTACGGCTTTGGCCCCAGAGGCACCGAAGGAAAAATCGAAGCGATCCGTTTTGCCCGTGAAAACAATGTGCCCTTTCTAGGGATCTGCTACGGTTTTCAAATGGCTGTCGTAGAATTCGCCCGTAACGTTTGTGAACTGGAAGGAGCCAGCAGCACCGAAGTCAACCCCAACACACCTCATCCAGTGATTGATCTGATGCCTGAACAGCGAGGCATCGAAAATAAAGGGGCGACAATGCGCTTGGGCGCGCATAAAATTATGGTTGATAAAGGAACGTTGGCGCACAAACTGTATGGCGCAGAGGAGATCTTTGAGCGTCACCGCCACCGATGGGAGGTCAACCCAGACTATTGGAACACCTTAAAGAAGCATGGACTGGTCTTCTCGGGCAAGAGTCCTGACGGTCGAAGAATGGAAATTCTGGAGCTACCCGACAAGTTCTTTTTCTTTGCCTCTCAGTTCCACGGCGAGTTCAAGAGCCGACCCGGCAAGCCCGACCCGGAATACTACGGCTTTATCAAGGCGTGCCTAGACAAAAAACTTGGAAAATCAAAACCAGAGTTCTGAACCCATCGCTTAATCTTAATCGAAATCTCTGAACGAGTGAAAACCGATGGATAAACGAAACGCTGTTTACAGGGAAAAGCGACGAAACGAACTTCAGTTTCAGCCAAAAATCGTTGTGTCAAAATTCGGTGAGGTTGGTGCTGAGGAAATAGACCATACTGTAGCGATTATGAAGGAGTGTTACGATCGACTGGCACCCCACGAAGTCACTCTAGTTGACCTGTACGTTTTTGAACGGTCTTCCTCAACCGAAGCTTTCTTAGCAAAGGAGTTTAAAGAGGTCGGAGTTGTATCCGCTCCGCTTGACGAATTGTTCTTCGCGATGCATGACGCTTGGCGTGGAACACCTCGAATTGTCTTGTGTCTCGAGAAAATGAAAAAACTGCCAAAGCTGGTTCAAACCGGAGGAATCCGACATGAGGTGGGACACTCGGTTCTGCACGGTAGTCTACGCTATTACCTTCTTACGCTTCCGCCGGTGCTACTAGATCTCTCCGAACGCTTCAACCTTTCGTTAGATTATGTAACAAACCTGCTTTACCTGGTATCCATTGCGGTGAAAGACTACGAAGTGTCCCGCCTTCTTCATGAACGAGGTTATGTTGAGGATCAGGTAGCTTACACGAAGCACGTGTTAACTGTCTCTCAGAGCGACGTGCTTTCATGGAAAATATCGAGAGGCAAGCCTCTAGCAGAAGCCCTGTGCTTGATTTCGTTACTTAAAGCCACAAGCTGTGCCGTGCCCCTTCTGCTCAACAAAACACTTGATGAAATGATGAGACGACTCGTCATGAAGAGTCTATCCCACCTTCCCATCCGCTACTCCACTTTGCTGTTCAAAACAGCTTTAGAAGGTTTCTCGTCCACGGGGGTAGACACCCTGAACAACATCAACCACATGACGCAGTTAATCGTCAAGAATATTGTTGAACCTGTTCTTTCGGAGAACATCTAAAATTATAATACAAGGAATCCGCTATTTGCCCTTATTCGATCTAGGTGCAACAGCAAATGGTCGTGGAAAGGCGACAGATAATAAAAAGAGGTCTTCCCCTCCTCTTGATCGGGTTACTGATTTTTCTTTTTTACTTCTATGTCTTTGGTGGCATTGCGGGTCTAGCTGACGTCGTTGCTGAGCTTCAAACCGCCAACCTTTTCTACTACTCACTCACGTTCATCTCCATCGTTTTGAGCATACTCTTCTATTCTTTAGCTTGGCATCGTTTAATGAGTCTTCTCTCAATAGAAACAACATTTCGAAAAGCGTTTCTATACGTTTGGGTAGGAAATTTCGTTGATATCTTGGTTCCGGTGGAGGCGGTTAGCGGAGAGGTCTCTAAGGCTTATCTGATGTCCAAAAACTCGAACGTGAACAGTGGAAAGGTTGTGGCGTCGATCGTAAGTCACAGAATCCTTTCAATGACTGTGACCCTAGGCGGCTTGATCATCAGTTCGGTGTTCTTCATTTTGAAGTACAAGCCTCCAGAGCTTATCCTTGACTTTGTAATAGTCATAGCGAGCTGCACCGCCCTTTCAATAATTCTCTTGGTTTACCTAAGCGTCAGAGAACAGACAACAAGGAAATTCGTTAATTGGGTGATAAGTCTAGTTGCACGATTTTCTAGAGGTCGCTGGAAGTTAACCACCTTAAGGTCTAAGGCGCAGAAAATGTTGAAAGCCTTTCATCAGGGAATTGAAATCTTAACCAGAAATCCTAGGGGCCTAGCAGGACCAGTGGTTTTTTCTATGGCAGCCTGGTTCTTCGATCTGCTCATAGCCTTTTTAGTCTTCACCTCTATTGACTTCGAAATTTCTTTAAGCGCGATAATAATGGTGTACTCCATCAGCGTTGCTCTTCAAACGATCCCGATCGGCATCCCCGGTGAAGTGGGTTTCATGGAGATCGCCATGACCGCCCTCTACACGTTGCTCGGCGTTCCCATCGTTGTCAGCGTAGCCGCAACCGTGCTGACAAGGGTTGTAACTCTGTGGTTCAAACTTGTTGTAGGCTACGCGGCGGTCCAGTGGATTGGAATAAAAGTTCTTATGGGTGGCACCCAGTAAGAGATTCCTCGTACGTGTCAAATCTTCTTTGCGTCACCGTACTTTCCAACGTTTATTCTCCACTTTCCCTTGAAGGAAGAAACGAAGCCGTTTTCGATCTGCAGGGTGTCTCCGACCTTTAGGGGGAGGATTCTTTCATCCCACAAAACCAGGGCTATCGAGCCGGTTTCGTCTTTTACCTCCACCTCAAGTATATCATGTTCAATACCTGTCCCCGTGATGATTTGTTTGGGCTCTGAGATGTTCAACACTTCAACCTTAAGGTTCACGTGGTCCATTCCAGGCTTCAGATCGTGTATGTTCAAAAGCTCGTCCTCGCTTACAACTCGTCTCGGTTTCTCATAAATATTTACTAGACGACCGATAGAGAAAAGTTTGAGAGGAGCCATTGTATGTTACGGGGTTCACTTCGTATGGCGGTTCTGCGTTGCAGTCGTTGTTCAGCAACTTTTGAGCCGTACCCTCCCGTCTACACGTGTAAGGAGTGCGATGGGCTTCTGGAGTATACTTACAATTTTGAACAGTTAAGCGGGGCCAAACTCGCTGGTTCTTTCACATTTTGGAGGTACAGGCCGCTTCTACCAGAGGTCAAAAGCGTGGTAACCATGGGGGAAGGTGGCACGCCGCTGCATAAGGCTGAGCGTCTCGCAGAAGAAATCGGCTTGAGCAGTGTGTTTCTGAAAGATGAAACCCGAAATCCAACCAACTCCTTCAGAGATAGATGTGCGACACTGATGGTTTCCAACGCTCAAGACCTGAACTATGGCTCTGTAGTTTGCGCTTCAAACGGGAATCTGGGAGCCTCTTTAGCTGCCTACTCTGCTAAGTCTGGGCTAACCTGCCACATCATTGTCCCCAAAAACGTTGACATGGGTAAGCTGGCTCAGATGTTGATTTACGACGCCGTAATTGAGGAACACGGGGAGATTGTTGACGAATCCGTTGAGCGGGCGGAATCCTTGGCAAAAGAAACAGAGTGGTACCAAGCCACGGCTGAACTCAACCCCTTAGCGATTGAGGCTCAGAAAACCATCGCCTATGAGGTTGTGGAACAGTTCGGAGTGCCTGACTGGTTCATCGTTTCGATAGGAAGCGGCGGAAATATACACTCCGTCTGGAAGGGCTTCAAGGAACTACAGGCCCTAGGAACAATTGATACGTTGCCAAAGCTGGTAGGTGTGCAAGCAAACGGATGCGCACCAATTGTCAACGCCCACCTAAGAAACGAGCTTGAACCTGTTGCCATTCCAAAGCCGTCCACACACGCCCTTGGAATTCTTGTGCGTAACCCTTTGAATGGAAGATGGGCGCTTAAGGCAATGGCAGAATCCAGAGGCGTCGCCGTCGCAGTGTCGGACTCGGAAATGTTTGCCGCCGAACAGGAAATCGCGAGGCTTGAGGGAATTTTCGCGGAGCCGGCGAGCTCAGCCACCATAGCGGCACTCAAAAGGTTGGCGCATCAGGGCATCATTGCAAAGAACGACAAGGTTGTGTGTCTGATAACGGGAAGTGGGTTAAAGGCAACTGATGTGCTCCAGGCTTTGACAAAAAAGCGGAAAACCGCTGTTGTCGGTTTAGAATTGAGCACAAAAGAGAAGATATTACGCATCTTAAGCAAAAGGGACGCTTATGGCTACGACTTATGGAAAAAACTGGGAAAAACCATGACACGAGCTGCTGTCTATCAGCATCTAAATGATCTTTCGGAGAGGGGACTGATAACTGCTTATGAAAGGACAGGAAGGAAATACTTTAAGATCACGAAGCGTGGACAAAGAGCTTTGCGTGCCATCAATGAACTGAAAATGCTGCTTTGATTTTCCGAAAGTTTTAAAAGTGCAAAAAGGTAACTAGTCAAGTTACAACTATACTAGATGAGAACATATGCCCCGAATCACGTCCACCATTCAGTTAGCCATCACGGCTGTTTTCACATCCCTAGTCTGCGTAGCCACTATGGTGTTCTCCATATACGTTCCAGCCACAAAAGGCTTCTTCAACATCGGTGAAACCATGGTGTATGTTACGGCGTTGCTTTTCGGCCCACTAATCGGCTCTTTCGCTGGAGGCGTTGGCTCCGCTGCCGCGGACATTTTTTTAGGCTATTCAGCGTACGCACCAGCGACCCTTATCATAAAGGCTTGTGAAGGAGGCATCGTTGGCATTCTCAGTCGAAGAAGAATCAAGTTTAGCTCCAAACTCCGGTGGAAAGCCTTTACCTTTGTTGCCGGATTGATCGCGGGAGTATTGTTAGGTAGTATCGGTTCCATCTACTACAGTGGCACAGTGGCACTTTCCCTAGGCATCCCTCCACCTGAAGACCCCACTTTCATCTTCATTCCGCCAGAATTTTGGTACTCTTTGGGAGCCCTCGTTCTGTTTCTGATCACTTTAATGGGGTTTATTTTTGAACCTGAATTCGGTTGGCTTATTCTCGTAATTTTTGTTGGGGGTTTAGAGATGGTCATCGGTTATTTTCTTTACCAACAATTTTTTATGGGTGTAGCAGCAATAGCAGAAATTCCGATAAACATTGGTCAAATGACTGTGGGTCTCATCGTTTCAATCCCCATTGTGAGAGCAGTGTGGCGAGCTCTCCCGTCTCTTAAGAGTTCATAGCTTTGTTCCATTCAATTATTTAAGTTATAAACGCCAATTGTTAACTTCAACCTCGGAGGTCTTACAAAATGGTTCCGCGTTCGTTGTCGGTTGGTAAGCTTGATCCTGCGCTGCTCAAACAAGTGGTTTTCGGTTGTCTGGGTTCTCCTGATCCCCGCGTTATCGTTGGTCCACGGATAGGTGAAGATGCTGCAGTGATCGATTTTAAAGATAGAGTTCTTGTAGTTCACTCCGACCCCATAACTGGAGCCATCGAAAACATCGGTTGGCTGGCTGTCAATGTTTGCGCCAACGACATTGCAACAAGGGGAGTTCGTCCTTTATGGGTTCTGGTCGTCATGCTTTTCCCCCAAAACGTCAGTTCTGCCCAGCTGAAGCAGATAACCAGCCAAATAGACAAAGCCGCGAAGGAACTAGGCATCGCTGTCATAGGGGGCCACAGCGAATTCACCCCAAGCATCAAAAGACCAATCCTCATTGCAACCGTCATCGGAGAAGCTGAAAAGGGAAAATTTGTGCGTTCCAGCGGAGCAAGAGTGGGCGACCGCATAGTTGTGACAAAGGGGGCCGCTATCGAGGGAACAGCCATCCTGTCAACGGAGTTGGCTGAACTCCTAGAAACCAAAGTTGACAGAGCCGTCGTTAGTAGAGCGCAGAAGTTTGTTAGAATGATCAGTGTGGTGGAAGATGCTTTAACCGCCATTGAAGTGGGAGGCGTTCACGCTATGCACGACGCTACTGAGGGGGGAATCGCCGGATGTCTTCAGGAAATCGCTTGGGCATCCAACGTGGGTGTGGTAGCCCACGAGGAGAGAATACCCATCTACGAAGAGACCAAGGCAGTCTGCAACGCCCTAAATATTGATCCGCTCAAAACTATAAGCTCCGGAGCACTAATAATTTCAGCGCACCGAGAGAAAGCTGAGGAAATAGTGGTTACTCTCAAGAAGAAAGGCATTCAAGCGTCGGTGATCGGCAGAATAGTGGATAAGAGGGAGGGATCATACATTCTCCGGCGTGATGGAACTAGGCTTGATCTCTCCAAACCGGTAAAGGAAGAGTTGTGGAGCGCTTTAGGCAAAGCCTAAAAGTGATAGAAATAAACCTGACACTCACATTACAGCCTTATACAACCTCGTCTTTATTAACCGTAAACAGATTAAAGAAACACGGAAACAACCATGCAAGCGAAAGCCCAAAGGCTCTCAGTTATTATCCCTACCTATCAAGAAGAAAAATACATAGCAAAAACCCTGTCCAAACTCGTCAACACAAAACCCACCATCGAAATCGTGATAGTCGACGGAGGAAGTCAAGACGACACAGTTAACATAGCAAAACAATTCACACAGAAAGTCTACCAAATACAGGAGCGAGGAATATCAAGAGCAAAAAACCGCGGAGCCAAACAAGCCGACGGAGACATCCTGTTGTTCCTCGACTCAGATGTATATCCCCCATCAAACTTTGTGGAGAAGGTACTTGAAACCTTCAACAATCCCACAGTGATAGGCGCCACCTGCCACATTATGCCAACCAAATCCAGCCTCTCCGAATTCGCCTTCTTCCACTTCTACAACCATCTCATCCAACTCTGCACCAAGTTCAAGCCCCATTCTCGAGGGGAATTCCTCGCAGTCAGAAAGAACGAATTTCTAAACGTTAACGGATTTGACGAAAACATGCCATGCCTTGAAGATCACGATCTCGCCTATAGGCTGTCGAAACGAGGAAAGTTCATGTTCATCAGAGACCTCACCGTCTACGAGTCGATGAGGCGATTTCGAAAACTAGGATTTTTCAAGGTTCTCGGCACCTGGTTCACAGACTACCTATTTTTCGTGTTTCGTGGAAAACCCTTGTCAGAGATCTGGCAACCCGCGCGCTGAACTAGGCTTCCGTTCGACAGATGCTGGAAACACGTAAAGGTTAAAATTCTATACATCTTATGTACACTTAAACTCAGAAGTCAGCGGAGCTCGCAGTAGATGAAGCTTTCATCACGAAAAGTCTTGAGCATACTGAAACGCACTCTAACACCCAACAGACCTTACCACGCTCAGTGGATGCTAACCCGTCGATGCAACTACCGCTGCAGAGGCTGCAACGTTTGGCGCAACCAAGAAAACTTAGAGGAGCTGTCTACCGATGAGGTGAAAAAAGGGCTAGATGCTCTTCGACAACTCGGCGTCATGGAACTCGTGCTTTCCGGCGGAAACCCACTACTGCGAGAAGACATTGCCGAAATCATCGATTACTCTTCCCAGTCTTTTATAACCACCGTGTACGACAACGGCAGCTTAGCGTCACAAAAGATCGACGCCCTGCGTAGCGCGGACTTTGTTGCCATATCGCTGGACACTTTAGACGAGAAAAAGAACGATTACGTAAAGGGCGTGCCAGGAGCTTGGAAAAAGGCTATGGAAGCTGTTGAGACGCTGCAAAAGGAAGGAATTTCCGTGGGAGTTTCCCCCACAATCTCACAGCTAAACCTACACGAAATCGTCAACTTTACAAGGTATTTTACTGATCGCGCGGTGCCTGTTTGGTACTGCCTCTACTGGTATGACCAGCCAGTTGAAGATCGACTGTTTGGAATAGGGAAAAGAATTGACGAGTTTGAGATCAGAGATCGGGAGGCTATGGGAAAAGTTTGCGACGAGCTTTTAGCAATGAAAAAGGAGCGCCAGGGAGTTTTTATAACGGCCAAAACTTTGGTTGCTCTGAAACGGTTCTTCTTAGAGGGGCAGAGAACGTGGAAGTGCGGAGCTCTTCAAAGCTTTGTTATGGTGGATCACCGTGGTAGAGTGGCTGGCTGTCATTGCCGCGAGCCAGTTGCTTCTGTGTTCGAGTTGGCGGACGTTTGGGATAGTCCGAGGTTTGAGGGCTTACGGAAGGAGTATAGGAAATGCGATCGATGTGCGTATCTTTGCTACATTTTCTATTCTCTTCATTCTGGTGTTTTGAGCAATTTAGAAATCATTAGGGATCAGTGGAAGAATGCGAAGTCGTTGTGGACCGAAAGAAGAAGGTAATCATTGAAAAGATGAAGTGAGGGGCGAGTGATGTATGTGACGAGTGTTGAAAGAGTGCGTGACTACAATATTGACGTGGAGGGAGCCTGTAAGGTCAGGGTTAAGTACCTGTTGCACAAGGGCGTCGGAGCAAAGAGACTCCAGCTTCGACTGTTCACCGTAGATGTTGGAGGGTACACCCCGTTAGAGAGACATGTCCATGAGCATGAGGTTTTCGTACTTCGGGGAAGGGCTCTTCTTCGGGGAGGAGAGCAAGAAGTAGAACTGAAACCTGGAAATGTGATATTCATCCCGTCATTTGAGGAACATCAATTCAAGAATATCGGTGACGAGCTGGTTGAATTCTTGTGCACAAAAGAAACTACTGAAGAATAGACGCACCTTTCAAGCAGGCAGCGATCCCTAGCCTTCTATAGAATCTGTTTCACTTTCTCCAGAAAATGGGCAGCTGGGACCCCATCCACCACTCGGTGGTCAAAGGATAGGCTCATGTGCATCATGGGTTTAGTCACAATCTTCTTGTTCACCACCACGGGCTTTTCAACCACTCTTCCAACGCCTAGTATAGCGGTCTCAGGCGGGTTAATGATGGGAGTGAACATGTCCACCCCGAACATGCCGAGGTTGGTGATGGTGAAGGTTCCGCCACTCATCTCCTCCCTCGTGAGCCTACCGTCTCTAGCCTTTTCCACGAGTTCTTTCAGTGTCGAAGAGATTTTTTTGAGTTCCTTCTTGTCTGCGTTACGTATCACTGGAACAACTAGTCCCTTTTCGGTAGCAACGGCAACGCCAATGTTGACATCCTCAAAAATCTTAATTTGGTCTTTTTCCAGCGTGGAATTCATGATGGGATGCTCCGTCAAAGCCTTCGCAACAGCCTTAACCAGCATGTCCGTGTAAGAAAACTCAAACTTTTCACGCAGTTTCGCGGCATTGGACATATCCACCTCCATGGTTATTGTGCTATGTGGAGCTGTTCTAGCGCTCAGAGAAACACGTTCTGCCGCCGTCTTCCGTATGCCAGTTAGGGGTATTACCTCCCTCACTCTCGGCGCCACCTTCGCCCCCTCAACAAATCCCCTAACGTCCTCTTCCACGATTCTTCCCTCTGGACCCGTACCCCTCACTTGGACTAGGTCCACGCCATACTCCCTCGCCAGTCTCTTGGCTGCTGGCGACGCTACGATGCGCTCCTCAACTCTTGCTACAGGCGCTTCAGCGACAGCTTCAACCTCTGGAAGTTCTTCATCGGGCGCGGTTATGATAGCAAGTGTTTCAGCAACCGGAACGTCAACTCCTTCCTCTGCCAGAATCTTGCGGACAACTCCAGACGCGGGAGCCTCCACTTCGTACGTTACCTTGTCAGAGAGCACCTCTACCACGGACTCTCCCTTCTCCACCCTTTCCCCTTCCTTCTTGAACCATTGAACCACGGTTCCCTCCTTCATGGTTAGGCTGAGCCTAGGCATCATAACCCTAGTTACCAAGTTAAGCCACCTGCTCCAAGTTAACGGACAATCTCCTTTACCGCCCCTATTATCCTGTTCTCGTCGGGTATAACAAACTTCTCTAGGGGCGGGCTGAAGGGTATGGGCGTGTCCGGCTCCGCCACCCGCTTGACCGGAGCGTCAAGATAGTCAATAGCCTCCTCCGCAACCACAGCCGCTATCTCCGCACTAACACCCCCTGTCTTACAGTCCTCTGTAACGATTACTATTCGACCCGTTTTCTTCACAGAGTCTACGATCGCCTGCTTGTCCAAAGGAACAAGGGTCCTCGGGTCAACAACCTCTGCGCTAATTCCCTGTTTGCTAAGCATTTCAGCTGCGGCGAGCGATTTGTGAACCATGTACAAAGTGGCAAAAATCGTGACGTCTTCTCCTTCCCTCTTCACATCTGCAACACCCAACGGAACCGTGTACTCTTCTTCTGGAACTGGCCCCTTAATCGAATAAAGAAGTTTGTGCTCAAAAAACATCACCGGATTATCGTCTCGTATCGCAGTTTTCAGCAATCCCTTCGCATCGTAAGGAGTCGAAGGCATCGCAATCTTCAAGCCAGGAACATGCAGGAACCAAGCCTCCAAACTTTGGGAATGGTGCGCCGCAATGTTAACTCCAGCCCCAAAGGGCATTCGGATCACCAGAGGCACTTTCGTCTGACCTCCAAACATGTACCTCAGCTTGGCTGCTTGATTCGCAATTTGATCCATAGCCAAGGCGGAGAGATCTCCGAACATGATCTCGGCGACGGGTCTCATGCCGGTTATAGCTGCTCCAGTGGCAACTCCTATGATGGCTGACTCTGAGATAGGGGTGTCTCGAACCCTCTCGTCTCCAAACTCTTCCGCCAGCCCTTTCGTCACCTTGAAGGCGCCCTTCCAGTATCGTCCAACATCTTCTCCTAACAGGAAAACCGTCTCGTCTCGAAGCATCTCCTCCCTCAAGGCCTCACGAAGAGCATCGCGATAAGTCATCTCCCTCAACCTTCAGCGCCTCCTAAATGTACACGTGTTCTAGAGCCTCCTCCGGCGCTGGATACGGACTCTCCAGAGCAAACCTAACAGCCTCCTCAATAGCAACGACAACCTCTTGCTCGATTTTGTCAGCCTCCTCCTCGGTTAACGTCTTCATCTCAAGGAGCCTCGCCCTGAACCGTGTGATAGGTTCTCTCTTCAGCCACTCCTCAACCTCTTCTTTTGGTCGGTAGGCGGCTGGGTCAAAACGGGAGTGCCCCTTGTGCCGATACGTCTTACACTCCATCAGTGTAGGACCCTTTCCGCTCCTCGCCCTCTCAACAGCCTCACGCGCAGCCTCATAAACCGCCATCACGTCGTTTCCATCCACAACCACGCCGGGAATGCCGTACGCTGTCGCCCGATCCGCCACGTTTTCTATCGCCATGACTATCGACTGACGGGTTCCCATGGCGTAAAGGTTGTTTTCACAGACAAACAGAACTGGAAGCTTCCAAATTGCAGCCATGTTGATTCCCTCGTGAAACGTCCCCTGATTGGAAGCGCCCTCGCCGAAGAAACACGCCACAACTTGGTCTGTTTTCCTCAGCCTGATAGACAGCCCTGCACCAGCGGCAATAGGGAGTCCAGCCCCCACAACGGCGGTGGCGCCCAGCATGCCGATGCTGAAGTCTGCAATGTGCATGGAGCCTCCCTTGCCGCTACAGTAGCCTGTTTTCTTGCCCAAGATCTCCGCCATCACTCTCTTCAGTTGGGCACCCTTGGCTATGCAGTGGCCGTGTCCACGGTGGGTACTCGTTATGTAGTCGTCACTTCTGAGGTTGGCACAGACCCCAGCCGCCACCGCCTCCTGTCCAGCGTAGAGGTGGATGGTTCCGGGGACAAGGTTCTCGCCGTACAAGTCATAAACCTTCTCTTCAAAGCGCCGGATCTCCAGCATCTTCCTGTAAACTTCAATCATTTTCCCTTTTTCCAGCGTCAATCCGTCTTCCTCCCGAGAAAAACTACCCTAGAGAAATCAAGTTACCTTATATAAAATCATTACGAGGAAGATGCGAACTGTCATGCTTCGTTGTGTTTTGGTGTGCGCAAACTTTTATAAAGTGTCGAATGTATCAATACTCTAGATATATGTCTGGAGCAGTACATATTGTACAGACGTATAAAACCAAAACTGTTCAACATAACTACACGAAGCCTTAAAGTCAAGGTTAAGATAGTGAAACCAAAAGCCCCGAGCAAGCCTAAAAAAGAGAAGAGGAAGTCTCTCCGAGCAAAGTGCCTGCACCTACGCTCTGACAAAACTTGTGCAATGATGACCAAAGAAGGTTTAAACGGCAACCTCTCCGACTTCGACATCAAACACTTTTGCAAAGGCAACCCCATTCTTTGCTACTACTTCCGGATGCCTCATCCAAAAAAGAAGTAAATCACTTAAACATTTCTTTATAATCCAGAGTGTTAATAAAGAAAACTTTAATGCTAGCCCATGAAAGGTGAGAAGACAAGCGCTAAAGCTTAACTTGTTTGAGTGATGGCTACAACAGGGCTATGGGTTGATGAGAGTGCGTGGTCAAGTGGTCACCCGAAAAACCGTTTTGCTGATCACTCTTGTTCTTAGCACAGCGTGGCTCCTCGGACCTGCCCCATCCAAGTCCATCGAGCTCAACCAAGAGTTTCTGAAGTACAGGCTTAGAGCACCCTACGTGAGCAACCTCACACACACCATTCAAATCCACAACTTTGGGCCCTCAGAAACGACGGACGTGCAGCTTTATGTTCCGATTGTTCAAAACGAAACTGCCCGACACTTCGCGGTGATCAACAGGGTTTCGCCGGCGCCACAAAAGTTTTTGAAAGACAACGGGAACGCTTATGCCTACTGGAACGTTGAAGCGGTTCCGGCGGGACACAATCTCACGGTAAGCATAAACTATCAAGTTTTGGCTTTCAATGTCGATTTCTCTGTAGATTCCAGTCTCGTTGGCACATATGACGAAGACTCTGTTATCTATCATGAACACACGGCACCTGAGGAGTTAATCGAGTCGAATCACACCCTCATAGTTTCAACCGCTGAGAACGTGGTTGGAGAGGAAGAAAATCCCCGTGAGATGGCTTTGAGAATCTACGATTTTGTGGTTGACAGGTTAACGTACGAAGCTCAATCTGAGGAGATGGGAGCCCTCTGGGCGTTGCAAAACAGAAGGGGAGACTGCTCTGAGCATTCTTACCTTTTTGTAGCTCTCTGCAGAGCCGTGGGAATCCCCTCAAGGGTTGTCACGGGCTTCGCCTTCAGCACTTACATTGAGTCATCGTCGGAAGGTCACATGTGGACTGAGTATTATCTGGAAAACTATGGTTGGGTGCCCACTGACCTAAGCTGGAGCCTTTTTGAGGAGATAGACAGTCGCCACTTTGCCTCCCTCTGGGGCGCGTGTAAAATAACT
>Ga0224506_10001365_pt1 | contig 17612 bp, 11 predicted proteins | sample SF_Jan12_sed_USG_2_FD_169108 | JGI IMG/M metagenome (GOLD analysis project Ga0224506, IMG submission 169108) | Sediment microbial communities from San Francisco Bay, California, United States - SF_Jan12_sed_USGS_8_1 | ecosystem: Environmental > Aquatic > Marine > Sediment | place: USA... | reverse complement strand
CTGCTTGTGGGCCGGCCAGAATATTATCATCGGGAGTATGCGTGATGGGTCCATTCACCACGGTTTTGACGCCGACTTCTTCGAACTTCGGGGTTAGCTCGAAACAGCGCTCGAGGAAGGGCATCAGGCGATCCAGATCGGGCTCGAATAGTTCACGATCAAATCCCCAGTCCATGCCATTCAAGGCCCAGGGTTTGGAACCACGGGTCTCGTAAGGACCTACCAGAAAACCAAGTCCTTCCTGGCGTATATATGCCGAGCTGTAAGAATCGCGACAAACCGGCAATTCCCAGCCCAACGCTTCGATGTCGGGATGGTTTTCGGTCACCAGATATTGATGTTCGAGATTGATCAACGGTATGTTGACGCCAACCATGGCACCGACTTCGCGGGCAAAACAACCACTGGCATTGACCACGTGTTCGGCGATGATCGTGCCTTTATCGGTAACCACTTCCCATTCACCTGAGGCCAGGGCATTGATTTCGATGACCCGCGTGAAGCGGTTGACCTCGGCACCTTTATCGCGCGCCAGTTTCGAGAGCGGCATGACCACCGAAGTGGGATCGACATGACCATCGTTCGGTGTACTGACGATGATGCGAGCCTTGCTGAAGTCCATAAACGGGTTCAACTTTTCGGCTTCCTGCCGGCTGATGATATTGAACTCGAAACCGATATTTTTCGAGCGGCTTTCGAGGTTGCGGAACCATTCTTCCTCAACCTTACTGAAACCAACCCGGATACTGCCGGTTTGATGGAAAGACGAACTTTGTCCGGTTTCCTGTGGCAAAATTTCGTTGTACAGCTTAATCGTGTAATTGTGGATTTGCGCAACTGTGTGGTTACCGATGAAATTGGAGCAAAGTCCCGCCGCGTGCCAGGTCGAACCGCTGGTGAGTTCGCCTTTCTCGACCAGAGCAATGTCTGTCCAGCCTTCTTTAGTGAGGTGATACATCAGGTTCACACCGAGTGAACCACCGCCGACAATAACGACTCTGGCATGACTTTTCATAAGCTTATCCTCTGGTTACTGGTTTCGTCCCATCGCTTCACGCGAGAGAAAAATTGGAAATTGTTCGCGTATCTGCTGATCGATTTCGTCGCTGATATGCATCGGGTGGTAATTACTCAGAATTTCGTTTTTTCTGGCACGGGCCTTTTCGAGTAATACCGGTTTGCCTTGTTCGTTCCATTCGTTGGGGCTCAAACGGTCACCAAATTCAGGATATATATATTCCGTTTGCATGACCTCGAGGGTTTGCTCGGACCCGAGATAGTGGCCTTTATTACCGATACAGACATCTTTTAAAACGTCAAAACTTAAAGTTGTTGCATTCACTTCAATGCCCCGGGTAATGCGTAAAGCTGCGCCTAGTACATCGTTATCCATTAATAATGATTCCGGACAGGCGCCGAGCAAACTGGCGTACATACCAGCCGATTCGTAAATAATATTCGCACCCGAAGATGCAGCACAGGCCGTAGTATAAGCGCGTTCCGCACCGCCCTGATAATCCGGGAACTTGGCATCCGTCATGCCGCAGGCTGTGCCCGTCGGCAGATCATAATAATTGCCCATCTGGGCGCAGGCAGAAGACAAAAGAGCCTGCTCTGGTGAACCACCACTCATAGCACCGGTACGCAGGTCTGAGACAAACGGCCAGGTACCAAGGATTGCCGGGGCACCGGGTTTAATCGCATTAACATAAACCAGTCCGCCCAGGCATTCGGCCCAGGCCTGCGCTACGGCGCCTGCAAGGCAGGCGGGAGCAGTAGCACCAGACTGCCCGGCAGAAAGCAATAATATCGGCATGCCGCCTTCGACGGCAATTCGAATACAGCCGAGCGCCTCTTCGGTGAACTTCATTGGTGGTACCACATGGCAGCAGGATATACTCACAAACGGGCGCTCACGCCACTTGTCTTCACCGCCAGCGATGATATGGAGCATTTTTAGCGTGTCTTCCAGGTGATGTGTTTCGGTCCAGCTCGCGCCGACATGTTTTGTTGTGCCCATTACCGAGTTATAAGTTGTGTTGATATCCATCGCACGATTGTCGGTGATATCACGCAATACACAGGTGCGCTGGAACATATGAATGTTATCGCACTGGTCGGTAATGCGCGCCATATCGTAGAGATCCTGGGCAGTCGATTCACGATATTCATTATTTTCCTGGTCGGCGATCATCACCGCAGCACCCGCAGTCGAGAAATGAACGTTAGAGCCGCTAAGCTCTAAATCGTGTTTTGGATCCTGTCCGTGTAATACCAGGTTTCTGCAACATTTGCTCATGGCATCTTCGACAACTGCGCGAGGAAAGCGAAGCCGTTGATCTTCACCATAGACGGCACCAATCGCAGTACAGGTTTCGATACAATGCTCTGTAGCGTCTGCAAAGCCGACTTCTTCGAGAATTTTGAACACCGTGTCGTTGATTAACTCGATATCCGAATCTTTTAGCGGCCGATATTGACCGCCCGGAATACCACCGCGAACTGGTTTCAAATCCTCGGCAAGAGCCGCTTTTCGCAGTGCGATTTTTGCCTGTCTACCGCCGGACCGTCTTGCCATTGTTTAGCCTCAAGCTGGATAAATAAGAGCGGACATTCTGGGGTGAGAAAATGATGGATTCAAACGATTAATTTTTATAGCATGCATTAGAAAATATAATCATAGATTGGTATTATGGCTCGACGTTTACCACCACTCAATAGTCTTAAATGCTTTGAAGCTGCAGGCCGTTTGCTAAGTTTCACACGGGCTGCAAAAGAACTCAATGTCACACAGGCTGCGGTCAGTCACCAGATCAAGGTGATTGAAGATGATCTTGGGGTGTCGCTTTTTGTGCGATACCCGAGAAGACTGGCGTTGACCGAGCAGGGCAAAGTCCTGCTACCCGAAGTCATAGAAGCATTCGACAAGGTATCCAGCGCGGTTGCAGCGCTAAGAAAAGAACAAACCAGCCGTATGATTAGTGTACGTCTGGCACCATCTTTTGCCGCAAAATGGTTATCTCCCAGGCTTAAATATTTCTGGCATCAATATCCGGAAATCGATCTTTGTTTGTATAACGCTCACCCGGCAGTAGACTTTGACCGTGAGGAAATAGATATCGCGGTGACCTATGGTAAGGGCGGCTGGCCGGGAGTTATCGCAGAACCCTTACTCAGCCTGGACTTTTTCCCGGTCTGTACGCCGGGGTTTCTGGAGAACGACAAACCGCTCACGGAAATAGATAACCTGAGATATTACACACTGTTACACGATGCCAATTATGAATGCTGGAAAGACTGGTTAAAACTGGCTGGATTAGCCGATATTAATGCCAACAAAGGAACGATTATCGATGACACCAATGTATTGATACAGGCTGCAGTAGACGGGCAGGGTGTGGCGCTAGGTTCGGCGACCTTTGTCGATGACCTGCTCGAATCGGGGCGTCTGGTCAAGCCCTTCGATGCGATACTGAGTAATGACTTTGCCTACTATGTTGTCTGTCCGTCAGCGCATTTGAAGAATCCTGCAGTGAAGGCCTTCAGGGACTGGTTGCTAAGTTTGGAGATATGACTGGAATATTTATCAAAATCAGTCCATTTAGCAGAAAAGTTTCCTTTCATTTCATTTCGATCCTCTTAAGCATGTGAACTTCAGCCTGCCAACTTAAGTAATTTGACCTTAATCAAGGAGCTTTCCTGGGGCCATTGTTACCCTGTCTGGATGTTGAAAATGAAAAGCAAGCAAAAGGCGGCCAGGCCTTTCGTCACAATAGCCCGGTTGTTAGTTGGCTTTATTCTGCTTGGCGGTTTAATCACTCCATTATCAAGTGCGATTGCTGATTCAGAACTAGTACTGCCACGATTTGTTTCGGAACTAAATCCTCAGGAAGTCTTTCCGGGAGCGAATCGCCTCGGTGATATCGAGGGCAGCCCCCCGGTGATACCGGTATTCAAGGGTAGTGAGCAACTGGGCTATGTGTTCGTAAACTCGGACTATGTCAATTCCACGGGTTATTCCGGTCAGCCGATTCACATGGTGATTGCCCTCGATATGCAGGCGGTGATCCGTAACGTGATTCTGCTTGAACATCACGAACCAATCGTACTGATCGGTATACCCGAAGAGCAAATCGTGGCGGTACTTGATAAATATATTGGCATGAACGTGGCAATATTTGCCAGTGGCCTGGAGACCGATCATCAAGTAGATGCTGTATCCGGTGCAACGGTTACGGTCATGGTGATGGACGACACAATTATCCGAAGCAGTATCAAGGTAGCGCGGGCCTATGGTCTGGCCGGACTCAAGCCTGAACGCAAAGTCACGGGCCCCGTCTATGTCGTCAATCAGGATTTAGATGCCGACCAGGACTGGATTAGTCTGATCAGTGATGGTTCGGTGCGGCGTCTAAAGATTACCCTGGACGAAGTTAATGCTGCTTTTGAGCAATCCGGCAATATTCCTGCGATCGATCAGCCCGAGCAAGGCCCTGGTGATGAATCCTTTATAGAGTTATACGCCGGTCTGGTGTCGGTTCCGAGCATCGGTCGTAGCATGCTTGGAGGGCCGGAATACAGTAATTTGAAAGGTAAACTTCAACCAGGTCAGCAGGCCATTATGCTGGCTGCTAACGGACGCTACTCGTTTAAGGGCTCGGGGTATGTACGCGGTGGCATTTTCGATCGCTTCCAGTTAATTCAGGGGGATATCTCGGTTCGGTTCCATGATTATCACCATAAGCGCCTGCGCCGCATAGCTGCTGATGGAGCAACGGACTTCCAGGACGTGGATCTGTTTCGTATTCCGGTCGAACTGGGGTTCGATCCGACTCTGCCCTGGCAGCTGGAATTGTTAGTAGGTCGGGCAACGGGACCGACTAGCAAGGCCTTTCAAACATTTAAGCTGGATTACCGCTTACCCAATAAATACCTACAGGCAGCACCGGTGCTTGCTCAGACATCGCAGGAAGCTGAATTCTCCGGAGCCGAGACCCCGCTGTGGCAGAAAATGTGGCTGAGCAAGATCCCGCATATCGTCATTCTATCGTTGGCGTTGATGGTATTAACGGTGATTTTTTTCTTCCAGGATGAACTCGCCAGACATCCGAAACTGACCGATAGGATCCGCGTCGGCTTTTTGCTTTTCACTCTGTTCGGTATTGGCTTTTACGCCAATGCCCAGCTCTCGGTAGTAAATATTCTCACCGTCGCTAACGCTGTGGTCTCAGGCTTCGACTGGGAGTATTTCCTTATGGAGCCATCGATTTTCATCCTCTGGAGCTCGGTTGCGGCATCTTTGTTGCTGTGGGGGCGCGGTGCTTTTTGCGGTTGGCTTTGTCCATTCGGCGCCTTACAGGAATTGCTCAATAAGCTCGGCAAGATACTAAAAATTCCGCAAAAAAGATTGCCATGGGGATTACATGAGCGGCTATGGGCCTTGAAATACATCGTCTTCCTGGTGCTGTTCGGGTTTTCCCTGCATTCGCTCGAGTGGGCTGAACGCCTGGCCGAGGTAGAGCCCTTCAAGACCGGCATCATTCTGAAGTTCATGCGTGAATGGCCTTATGTGCTGTTTGCCGTTGTGCTTTTGATCGCCGGTTTATTTATCGAACGATTCTACTGTCGTTACATTTGTCCATTGGGTGCGGCGCTGGCTATACCAGGCCAGTTACGAATCTTTAAGTGGTTAAAACGATATAAGGATTGCGGTGAGCCATGCCAACGTTGTTATAACGATTGTATGGTCGGCGCGATTCACCCTGAGGGGAATATCAATACCAACGAATGCCTCTACTGTCTGCACTGCCAGGTGATGTATTTCGATAGTCAGGTTTGCCCGGTGATGATCCAGAAACGCGAAAAGCGAGAACGCCGGGAAGCCCGCGCAGCAGCCAGCAATAATCAGAATCTGACACAAATGGTTATCGACATCAAGGCTGAAACCGGTCTGGTCGGAGATAAGAAGTAGCAGAGATAGAAGCGATTAAAAGGTAAGACACGGCATCCTGTCTATACGAGGGATAAAACTCAAACAGAAACTTTAAAACTGGAGTAAGACATGACTAAAAAGAAAACTGAAAATATAGAACCGGATAACATTTCTCGCCGGGAACTGTTGAGTAATTCTACTAAGGTAGCAGCACTTGCTGGTGTTGGCGGTTTGGCTACTGTGACGGGTGGCACAATGTTAATGCCGCAATCGGCGCAGGCTGCATCTGGCAGTTCAGAAGTGGCACCGGGTGATCTCGATGACTACTATGGTTTCTGGAGTAGTGGCCAGGCTGGTGAACTACGTATCCTGGGTATTCCGTCGATGCGCGAACTGATGCGCGTGCCGGTGTTTAATATTTGTAGCGCATCGGGCTGGGGTATTACTAACGAGAGCCGTAAGATTATGACAGAGGGTCTGTTGCCGGAGACAAAAGAATTCCTCAAAACTCGCGGTGGGGTTTATCAAAACGGCGATCTGCATCATCCGCATATGTCGTTTACCGATGGTACCTATGATGGTCGCTATCTGTTCATGAACGACAAGGCCAATACCCGGGTAGCCCGCGTACGTTGTGATGTGATGAAGTGCGACAAGATTATCGAGATACCGAATGCTTCGGATATACACGGCCTACGACCACAAAAGTATCCGCGCACCGGTTATGTATTTGCCAATGGTGAGCATCGTGTGCCGCTTCCCAATGATGGCAGCATACTGGATGAACCAGAAAAATATCACGCAATCTTCTCGGCCATCGATGGCGACAAAATGGAAGTAGCCTGGCAGGTAATGGTCGATGGTAATCTCGATAATGTCGACGCGGACTATCAGGGTCTGTATGCCATTTCGAGCTGTTATAACAGTGAGGGGGCTGTCAATCTGACGGGTATGACTTCCAGTGAGCAGGACTGGGCGGTGGTGTTCGATATCAAGGCTATCGAAGGGGCGGTGAAGAGCGGCGACTACACAATGATGAAAGGGGTACCGGTCATAGACGGGCGCAAGGGCTCAAAATATACACGATATATTCCGGTATCGAATAGTCCTCATGGTGTTAATACCGCACCTGACGGGCGGCATGTGATGATCAATGGCAAGCTTTCACCGACTGTAACCGTCATCGATGTTACTCGATTGCCCGATTTGTTTAAGGATAAAATTAAACCACGCGATGCAGTTGTCGCAGAACCGGAGCTCGGCCTCGGCCCGTTACACACTGCCTTCGATGGCAAGGGAAATGCCTATACCACGCTCTTCCTCGACAGTCAGGCGGTGAAATGGAATATCCAGAAAGCCATTGATGCGTACAATGGCAAAAATGTTAATCCTATTCTGGACAAACTTGACGTGCATTATCAACCCGGTCATAACCATACTTCGATGGGCGAAACCAAAGAGGCCGATGGTAAATGGCTGGTATCGCTTAACAAGTTTTCCAAGGATCGCTACATCAATGTAGGTCCACTGAAACCGGAGAACGAGCAGCTCATCGATATCACGGGAGACCAGATGAAGCTGATGCACGATGGACCGACTTTTGCGGAACCCCACGATTGCATCATCGTACGCACTGATCGTGTTAACCCTGATTCGATATGGACGAAAGGCGACAGGATGTGGGCCGATGCCAGTGCTCAGGCGGCGAAAGACGGCATCACATTGGGAGAAGACTCTAAAATCATTCGTGATGGTAACAAGGTACGGATCTATATGTACTCGGTCGCACCTCTATTCAGTATGGAAAAGTTTACCGTCAAACAGGGTGATGAAGTGACTGTTATTATTTCGAATAACGATCAAATCGATGACCTCACACATGGCTTCACCCTGGCTAATTATGGTGTTGTCATGGAGGTTGGCCCGCAGGCGACTGCATCGGTCACATTTAAAGCGGATCGCGCTGGCGTTCACTGGTTCTATTGCCAGTGGTTCTGCCATGCTTTGCATATGGAAATGCGCGGACGGATGCTGGTCGAACCGGCTTAAGTGATGAGCAACCACAGCACAGGGATTTTTTTAAGACCGGCCGCTATTCGTCGAATAGTTATCGGTTTAATCCTTGTGTCTGTGGTTTTGCCTGTATTAGTTGCTGCTGAGGAAGGTCTAAATACTTTACAGAACGCGATAGACAAGGCGCAGCCGGGAGCCAGGCTGGTTCTCGACGCCGGAGTTTATCGTGGTTCCGTTAGTATTGATAAACCGCTTATTTTGGAAGGCGGAGAAGGCAGTATCATTGATGGCAATGGAAGCGGGCGGGTAATCACAGTCAATGCTGCTAATGTAGAAATCAGAGGGCTGACAATCAGGAATTCGGGCGATAGCCTCGCCACCGAAGATAGCGGCATATTCGTCACCGAAGCGGCTGAAAACGCGCTGATAGAATTGAATCACCTGGAAGGTAATCTGATCGGTGTTTATCTCAAGGGTCCGGTAAATGCCAGGGTAAGAAAAAACACGATCTATGGTAGTCGTAACCGGCATATGAATGAACGCGGTAACGGCGTGCATATCTGGAACTCTCCCGGCGCTATCGTCGAAGATAATCGCTTACGCTATGGCCGCGACGGTATTTTTGTGACCAGTAGCCGGAATAATATCTTCAGAAATAATCATTTTCAGGACATGCGTTTTGCCATTCATTACATGTATACCAATCACAGTGAGGTAAGCGGTAATGTATCGATTGGTAACCACAGTGCGTTTGCCTTGATGTACTCGGATAATCTTCAGGTATTCGGCAATTCGACCGATGCTGCGCGTGATCGGGGCCTGTTTCTTAACTTCGTTAACTATTCGAGTTTCCGTGAAAACACGGTATTGGGTTCAACTGAAAAATGTGTGTTTATCTACAATGCCAATTTCAACACCTTCGATGGCAACCATTTCGAGGCCTGCGATATTGGTATTCACTTTACCGCGGGGTCTGAAAAGAATGTCATTTCCGGCAACAGCTTTATCGATAATCGCACGCAGGTGAAATATGTTGGCACCCGCTACATAGAATGGTCGGCAAACGGGCAGGGTAATTTCTGGAGCGATAATCTGGCCTACGATATGAACAACGATGGCATCGCGGATCGCCCCTATCATCCTAACGACATGGTCGACCAGATTATCTGGCGACATCCGCTGGCGAAGTTGTTGCTGAATAGTCCTGCAACTCAGTTATTACGCTGGGCGCAGTCCGAATTTCCCTCGTTATATCCGGGTGGTGTCACCGACAGTGCACCGCTGATGGATAGTCCAACCATGACGTTATCTCAATATGAAAAATAAACAGGCCGCCATCGAATTAGAGGGCGTGGTGAAACGCTATGGCGATAAAGTTGTGGTGAACGATGTCGACCTGACAATCAAACAGGGCGAGTGTCTGCTGCTGGTCGGCCATAACGGAGCCGGTAAAACAACCTTGATGAAGCTGATTCTTGGTCTGACTCGAGCGAATGGAGGGAAGTTGCGGGTACTCGGCGATGATCCAACCCGTGTTTCCTCGGTAGTTAGTCGCGGGCAACTCGGTTTTTTACCGGAACTAGTCGCGTTTCAGCAGGCCATGACAGGCAAAGAAGTATTGACGTTTTATGCCAGGCTAAAAGGCTGTCCGGTTAAACAGTGTAACGATTTGCTGGAACGAGTCGGTCTGCAGACGGCAGCGAATCAGCGTGTCCAGACCTATTCCAAGGGCATGCGTCAGAGGTTGGGTCTCGCGCAGGCTTTACTTGGTGATCCGAAATTATTATTACTTGATGAGCCAACTACAGGGCTTGATCCGTCATTACGACAACATTTTTACAACATAATTGGTGACATGCAGGCAAAGGGAACAACTTCTCTGATCTCTTCTCATGCACTGAATGCGTTTGAGACTCGCGTTGATCGTATTGCCATGATGAAAAGCGGCCATCTACTGGCTTGTGGAAGCTTGACAGAATTAGGCGAGCAGACGGCATTGCCTATAAAGATGCGAATCACGGTGGCAGAAGGGCAGACCAGTCGTCTTGCCGAGCACCTGGGTGATAACAGTGGTATTTCGCAGGTGAATGGCCATAGCGTGAATCTGGAATGCGTGAACGACGACAAAATGATCATCATTAGACGCATTGCAGAACTGGGCGATACCGTAAAAAATATCGATATTATCCCGCCACGGCTAGACGATATTTACAGCTATTACATGCAGGAGCATATCACGTGAGCGTAATCACCATTCTTGCTATGAAAGAAATTCGGGACGGGTTACGTAATCGCTGGATTGCCGCCACGGTTCTCCTGTTAACGTCATTGGCGCTTGCGCTGTATTTTCTGGGTTCAGCGCCTACTGGCAACGTTAAGGCTTCTAGCCTCGATGTAACCGTAGTGAGCCTGGTCAACCTCTCTGTTTATCTGCTGCCGCTGATAGCGCTCATGCTTTCTTTTGATGCGCTGGTCGGTGAATTTGAACGCGGTAGCATGTTGCTGTTACTGACTTATCCAGTATCCCGTTGGGAAATTGTGGTGGGCAAGTTTGTCGGCCATATGACAATTCTGCTAATCGCTATTCTGATCGGTTATGGTGGTACGGCGCTGGCTATCGCGCTGGCGACCGGTAGTAGCGCGGAACACTGGCTGGCTTATATCGTCATGATGGCTAGCTCCTGGCTACTAGGCGGCGTATTTCTGGCGCTGGGATATGTGATTAGCTCTTTGGTGCAGGAACGGGCAACCGCTCTCGGTGCTGCCATCGGCGTCTGGCTGACTGCCGTTGTGTTATACGATTTCGCATTAATGGGCGTATTACTAGCCGACAGGGAGCAGGCTATTAGTCAGAATTTGTTTTCCGCATTGCTCGCGATAAATCCGACCGACGCTTACCGGGTCTTCAATTTAACCGGCTTTGAATCCGTCAGTCAGGTCGCTGGCATGGCCAATATTGGCGTAAAATTCGACCTCGATCCCTGGTTGTTATTAACCATACTGGGTATGTGGGTCGTACTCCCCGTTACCATTACGATTTTACGATTCGATCGGCGAGAGTTGTAGCGGACCTCCCAAAAAGCAGTATCATTCCGCGATCAGAAATTGTTAATAACAAATCGATGACACATGACGAACTTCGCCAGCGTAACCGAAAGTTACGGGCAGAGATTAGCCAAGATGATCTGGCGCGAGCTGCAGACTGTGTCTGTGAGCGTATTATTGCTTTAAGCGAATATCAGCGGGCTGGTTGTATAGCCGCTTACTTCGCGGTGAACGGTGAGATCGGGCTGGATCCCGTGATAGATCATGCTTTGTCTGCAGGTAAAAAGATTTATCTTCCCAATCTTGATCAAAAGTCTTTACGCTTTTCACCGTATTTTCGTCAACAGAAAATGCGTATCAATAAATTCAGATTACCGGAACCGGATGTTGGCGAAGATAAAATGCTACAACCGGACGAACTTGATCTGGTACTGGCACCGCTGGTCGTTTTCGACGATAACAGAAACCGGGTCGGCATGGGTGGTGGCTTTTATGATCGTAGTTTCGCTTTTCGTAAACAGGCGGGTAACGATAAACCCGTTTTGATCGGTGTGGCGCATGAAATGCAGAAGGTTGATCGGCTGGTACCAGAAGACTGGGATGTCAGACTGGATATGATTGTGACCGATCAGAGTATTTACATCTAATTGGAGATTGCTTTCTGGTTCACCAGGTAGTCTATCGGGAACGGTTTTCCTATGCCGTAGCCCTGAGCGTAATCTACCCCAATGGCCTGTAACATCATCCTGATTTCATCATCTTCTACAAACTCAGCAATGGTCTGTATCTTCATCACCTGAGCTATTTCATTGATTGACTTCACCATAGCATGGTCGATGGGGTCTTCGACTATATCCTTCACGAACATACCGTCTATTTTAAGAAAATCAACGGGCAGGTTTTTTAAATAAGCGAACGATGACAAACCGCTACCAAAATCATCCAGAGCGAAGTGACAGCCTATCTGCTTCAGAATCGAGATAAAACTATTTGCAGCGGCCAGGTTTGAAATAGCCACGGTTTCGGTGATTTCGAAACAAATTTTTCCTGGGTCGACTCCTGATCTATCCAGTTGTGTGTTTATAAATTCAAGGAAGCTTTCATTAGTTAGCGACGGACCGGAAAGATTGATCGATACCATGTTTGTATTTTTGACTACTTCAGGATTAGATTTGAAGAATTCGAACAGATGTTTAATAACCCATGAGTCTAGAGTTTCAATCAAACTGTACCGCTCGGCTGCGGGCAGGAAAGCACCCGGAGGAATGACTTTTCCATCTTTTCCAAGCATTCTCAGCAAGATCTCGTAGTGGTCCCCTTTGTCGATGTGGCTATCTTTATTCAGCGGCACGATTGGCTGCGCGTAAAGACAAAACCGATTGTCCTCTAAAGCCTGGTGTATACGGGTAACCCATTGCATTTCACCCTTGCGTTCGACGAGTTTGGTATCTTCCGGGTGATACAGGTGAGTACGGTGGCGCCCCAGATCTTTGGCCATATAACAGGCTGCGTCGGCCCGTTTCATTAATTCGGTGAAATCAAGCGTATCGGGAGTAATTGCTACCAGTCCGATGCTGGCCCCGATGCGAAATACCTGACCATCCCACAGAAACTGAAAATCATGCAGGTTATTTAATATATTGTTACAGGCTCTTTGTGCCTGACTAATGCTACAGTGTTCCATCAATACGCCGAATTCGTCGCCACCCAGACGAGCCAGGGTGTCGCGTCTCCTCACCGCTGCTTTCAGAACAACCGAGATCTGGCGCAATAATTCGTCGCCCGCTGAATGGCCACAGGTATCGTTGATGATTTTAAACTGATCCAGATCCAGGAAACACATGGCGTGGTTCTCGGAATCAGGGCTCAAAGTAGAGAGTAGTCGGTTGCTGCGCCTCTCGAATTCAGGACGATTGATAAGGTTGGTTAACATATCGTGCGTTGCCTGATAGTTGAGTTTGTCTTCCGCCATTTTACGTTCGCTAATATCCCTGACAATACCCTCGACTCCCTGCACGATTCCTTCATCATCAATCAGCATTCGAGCGTTAGTTGAGCCCCACCAGAATGAACCATCTTTACGGGTCAATTTCGCTTCGAAATTGGTTATCTGACCGTGTTGTTGGAGCTCTGCCAGTAGCAATGCCCGATCGTCCGGGTTGGAGTAGATTTGTTCCGCTACTTTCATTCCCAGGGCTTCTTTCTCGGTATAGCCCGAAATTTCTTTGACACGCCCCGCTATGAAGCTGATTTCCCCCTCGATGTCGGTTCGATAAATAATATCTGGAATATTTTCGATCAAATCCCTGTATTTGGTTTCGTTTTCCTTCTGTGCTTCCCTTGCTTCCTGGATCTTACGGTTAGTTAATTGCATGACAGTTATTGCCCCCGTCAGGATGGCAATTAACGCTAATAGCAGGGCGCCGATGACAATCTCGGTAGTTGAATATCTTGCCAGTAACTGTTTGCCATACCACTTTTGGTAAATCTTATCGTACTCCCCGCTTTGCCTGACCCTGGCTATACCCTCATTAAGGCGTTCCAGTAAATCAAGGTTTCCCTTTTTTACCGTCATCGACCAGTGGAGATTTCTCAGTGGAGTACCAACAATTTTGAATTGATCGCTTAAACGCAATGTCTGCGACAAATATTCGATAATCATTTGCGGGTAAACAAGTGCATCGACCTCTCCGGCAACCAGGGCATAGAGTCCTTGCAGAGGGGTTTCTACTATTTTGCATATAATATCGGGGAAGCTCTGCAGGTAGATGTGGCTAATATGATTACGGACGCAAGCCACTGTTCTTCCGTTGAGGGAGTCTAAATTATTAATAAAATGATTGTTCTCGCGAACGAATATGACTTCAGGCATTTCGAGTATCGGTGTTGTGAAGTCCAGATAGCCCGTTCTCTCCTGTGTAAAACCGGTGTCATGGATTAAATCTGCTTCTCCTGTATCAAGCCATTGCAGCACCTCAGTCCAGGTTGAGGAGTGGATATGTTTCGCGCGAACTCCCAGCGCCTGGGTTACAGCATCCGACAAATCACGGCCAAAGCCATCCAGGTTACCGGAGCTATCGAGTAAATTTATGGGTGGAAAATTGTTGCTAGACGCTATGGTTAGTTCTCTTTGCTGAGTCTCAGCACTAAATGCTTGGCTCGGTATCGTGAACAAACAGATAGAAAATAAAACTGTAAAAAAAGTCAGGTAGCGAGTGTTAAATAAGAGGACTTTATTATCCATCCAGTGTTAATCAGAAAAGGTTAAAAACAGTGTTTCATCAGGTAGTTAAGTACCGAAGGAAACTAATCGTTTCGATAGTGGGGTCTACGATTATATATAGATGTTAATGAGGGAAAGTCAATAATAAGGTGGTACGAATTGACTCAAATTAAATGTTGTAATCCCCCCGATTTCGCTGATCGGTACACAGCGGAGGCCCGGAATCCAGATCATATTGATATTAAATCTCATTGTTAAGGCGACTTAATTCCCTCGATAAAACCGGTTGACGACCTAAATATAATTAATAATCCCATCGAGTGTAAATGTTAAATGAGAGATGCATATTTGAATATATTAGGAGATCAATATGTTTAAGTGGTTATTACCTAAAACGGGAAAAGATACGTCTATCGCTAGTGAATTGTCGATGAGAGCCAGTATTGCTAATAAACTCAGAAAGTATGATGCGGATGGAGATACTACAATTTCCGAATTCTCCTTAGCGGAAGAACAAAAAACCGCGGCACCTGCAAAGTTGAGACAGGTAAAGAAAAATGATGCCTGGAGTCAGGCAAACCCCCGTGAAATTGGCAAATGGAGAAAAGAAAACCGTTGATCATTACAAGGTAGCAAGGCGTTTTTTTCTACTGAATAAATACTAAACACTAACGGCAACTCGCGCCAACGAGGGTTTATGCCTGCACTCAGCCACGCATTTGTGTATACTATTGCGGCGTGACTTCTTCGAATTCCATAACACCTGCCTTTCCACGGAACGTAGTGGAGTATCTCAAATCGCTTCCCTTTCCTGGATTTTTAAAGGATTGCGGGACGGCACTTTTCCTCAAAATCCAATTCACAAATCTCAGGAGCTTTAAAATATGACCTATAGCTTACGACTAGGCAGCAGAATTCAGAAATCCCGCAGTGCAAAAGGTCTTAGCGTTTCGCAATTGGCTTCACGTATCGGTGTTAAGCCAACAACTGTCGAAAAATGGGAATCAGGAGAAACCGATCTGCGACCTAACAAGCTTGATCAGCTAGCGGGAATACTCGGGGTCTCCATGATTTGGTTACTCGTAGGAGAAGACGAGAATATAGTTACTTCGGTGGAATCACCCGATTTCAATGAAACCCACATGCTTGAAGAAAAAATCAACCGCGCAGAAGAAATGATTAACGATCTTAGTTTTCTCCTTGCCGATATCCGCGCGCAGTCACGCAGAATTCAGCGTGACATCAATGCCGAAAGCTAATCACTTCGTCAAGTATTCATTAAGGACATATTCTTAATATAAGTTGGCCTACGCCTCCGGGCTACAGGAATGATTCACTGCCGGATGCAGCCGGTATTTGCTCTGTTCTGTGCAAAGTAACCGGTTATCTGGCGCTATATTGATTTCGGTCAGATCTTTGTGGTGACTCATTTGAAATGATTCAAATCTCTTAAACGAATCAAAAGGTAATTTAAATACCTGTTCAGAAACTTACAAAACTCCCCGATGAAAACAAATTCAAATAGGTCAGCGTCAATCATTCTCCAGCCTGCACTGCGTGGGAAACAGGTGCTTCCACTCTGGTACCTGGACGGGAATTTTCCAGTGCCATTAGCGTTGAGCTCAATGAGGAAAGCGCCGGATCACAGACTCAAATCGTACCAATGGAATGTCACAGCCTGCCTGGCATAGCATAGAGTCTACTGAGGTATTACAGCGCCTAGAGTCATCGTCGATCGGGCTGACCTCCAAAGAAGCACAAAAACGACTGGGCGAATATGGCCCGAATGTCATTCCCGAAAAACAACCTCGATCCCTGCTGCTTATTCTTCTGGGGCAATTTACCGATTTCATGATTGTCGTGCTGTTACTGGCAGCGTTGATTTCCGGCTTTATTGGCGAACCTCAGGACACCATTGCCATCCTCGTGATCGTACTACTCAATGCCATCGTCGGTGCGGTGCAGGAATTTCGGGCAGAACGCGCAGTGGAGGCGCTACGAAATATGGCAGCACCAGAGGCACAGGTGTTACGAGATGGTCGTGCCGTCACTCTGGCCTCGACAGAATTGGTACCGGGAGACGTGGTACTAATCGAAGCAGGCAACATAGTGCCCGCAGATCTGCGTTTACTCGAAGTAGAAGAGATGCAGGCAGATGAGTCGGCCCTGACCGGTGAGTCCCTTACTGTTCAAAAGCAATCTATGTGCATACCCGAGGCCGCGCTGGCAATCGGCGATCGATTCAATCTTGCATTCAAAAGCAGCATGATTTCTCGCGGACGAGGCAAAGGTGTCGTGGTGGCATGCGGACAGCATACCGAGATCGGTCACATTGCGAAAATGTTGCAGGTTGAAGCGGGTGTGAAGACACCGCTGCAGTTGAGACTATCCCGATTTGGCCGTTATCTAGCACTGGCTGTGCTGGCTATCTGTACCGTTGTATTTATTGCCGGATTGCTGCAGGGGCAGCCGCTCATGCTGATGCTTCTCACCGCCATAAGCCTGGCGGTGGCCGCGATACCGGAAGCGCTACCGGCGGTGGTGACGGTCTCACTGGCGCTGGGGGCGTATAAGCTGGTTCGATTCAATGCCCTGGTGCGTAATTTACCCGCTGTGGAGACACTCGGTTCAGTCACCTATATCTGCACTGACAAGACCGGTACCTTAACGCAGAACCGCATGGCCGTTGAGTATTTTATTGCCGACGGGCAATGCCTGGAATCCTTACCTGATCTGTATACCAGCCTGTGCTGGGCAGAACTGGGGCAGGCCTTGGCGCTGAACAACGATGTGGCCGAGAAAGATGGCAGGCCTGCCGGTGAACCAACCGAGTTGGCGTTGTATGAAGCCGCTCGCCGGGCTGGCTACGATAAAGCTGCGCTTGAACAGGTGAAACAGAGGCTCGCGGTTATTCCATTTGACAGTCAGCGCAAGCAGATGACGACCTTGCACCGGTCAGCTGATGGCGTAGTTGCTTACGTCAAGGGAGCGCCGGAACAGGTGCTGGAGCGATCTGCTAAGACCCTATGGGACGAGGCGTCAGAGGAATTTGATGCTCGCACGTTGTTGGCCGAAGCGGAACAGTTGGCCAGTAAAGGCTACCGGGTGCTGGCGTTGGCAAAGCGTGAGTTTGCCATGCTACCCAAACCGCTGGATGCTGAAATCATCGAGCAGGATTTGACCTTCTTGGGTCTGGTGGCGTTGATCGATCCGCCGAGGCCCGAGGCACATCAGGCGGTGGTAGATTGCCTGACAGCGGGTATCACCCCGGTAATGATTACCGGCGATCATCCAGGAACTGCTATGGCGATTGCCCGGCGCCTGGGTATTATCGATGACGCTCAGACAATGCTAAGCGGTGATGAACTGGCCGCATTACCCGACGATGAGTTTGCCCGG
>Ga0224506_10001364_pt1 | contig 17621 bp, 12 predicted proteins | sample SF_Jan12_sed_USG_2_FD_169108 | JGI IMG/M metagenome (GOLD analysis project Ga0224506, IMG submission 169108) | Sediment microbial communities from San Francisco Bay, California, United States - SF_Jan12_sed_USGS_8_1 | ecosystem: Environmental > Aquatic > Marine > Sediment | place: USA... | reverse complement strand
TGGTAATATCTTAATAGTTTCATCTCATGAACAACAATCAAATAGATTTAGATATGGATACCTATCTCTTCAAATAAGAGACTCAGGAGTGGGTGTACCCAATAATCTGCGTGAGAAAATATTTGAGCCATATTATACGACAAAAGAAACTGGAACTGGTCTTGGATTAACAACAGTGAAGAATTTTGTCAAGAACTATAATGGCGATATCGACGTAACTAGTGAGGAAGGTATAGGATCTGTTTTTTCAATATGTATTCCATATGAAAATGTATCTTCTGAAAACAAGGGAAATTGACTGTCGATTTTCTCAATTGATGGTAATTGTCTGGATTGCTTGTGATAAAAAATTAGTACAAGAAATAAAATTATGGTGATAATCTTTGAAAAATACATATTATAATGAACTTAATTTGATACAATGATAACCCAACATAATTTACTTAAGCCAGTAAGGAAAGTAAATAATTATGAAACCAAGACACTTATTTCTACCGGATGGATTGCGTTCTCGACTAGGAAAACCAATGGGAGAATTAGTAGAGGGAACCATAGAATCTACAATACCAAGAATCAAGGAGAAACTGGATAAAAAGGATTGGATTGTAGGTGTTGGAGATGTAACTACGGAAATTTTGGTTGAAAATAAGTTGAATCCAGTCATGATTATTACTGATGGTCAAACGAAACGTCAAAAGCTTACAGAATGGAAAAAATATCCCGGTTATATTGAACTTAATGCATATTGTCCTGCTGCAGAGATTACAATTGAGGTATGGGATCAAATAAAACATGCAATTGAGTTAATAAAGACTGGTAACAAGGTGCATTTATTAATAGATGGAGAAGAAGATCTCTTGGTTTTAGTTTTACTTGTAGAGCTTCCTTTTGAAAGCGTAATCGTGTATGGACAACCCAATAAAGGAGCAGTTATTCGAGTAGTTAATCAAGCATCTAAATATGATGCAGAAGACATTATATGCTACATGGATGAGGGTGAAAAGGGAAAATTCGATAGTAAATTAATTAAAATTGAACCATATGATCCGAATTGGGCAAATTTATTTATTGAATTCAAAAACAAATTGGAAATGCATTTAAATACAATCAACCATGCAATATTTCATGTTGGAAGTACATCAGTTGAAGGTTTATGTGCAAAACCAATTTTAGATATTGATATCCTCATAGAAAAACAATATTTTGGAGAATTAGAAAAAACACTTGAAGAAATAGGATATGAATCACGAGGAGAGCAGGGTATTCCTGGAAGATTTGCATTCAAACAACGAAAAATGGATATTATTAAGTTTTATTACCCTCATCATTTATATGTATGTTTTACCGATTCTGATGCATTTCATGAACATTTGTATTTACGAGAAATACTACGTGTAGATCAGGATTTAAGAAATGAGTACTGTATGATAAAGAATACATTGGCAAAGGAGTATAGAAATAATATTGCAGAGTATGTGGCAGGTAAAACAAATTTCATCAGGAAAATAATAGATAAAGCTAAAGAAACTATTGATATCTCTGACTTGATAAGATTATAAGGTAGTAGTTTACCTGATAAGTAATTTTAAAATAAATTATTTAAAAATACAAAAATATAATATTCAATAAGATTGTTCTATGATATGTTATTTGATTTAATTTATTAGTTTGATTTTGTTTCTCTCTTTCTAACTATAACAGCAATAATTCCAAAGTAGGAGATTAGCATCCATATATTGGAGACTGGTAGATCTGATGCTGGATTATTACCACCATCTGTATCATCTGAAGAATCATTAGATGGTGTAGAACTTGATGATGGAGGATTATTAGAACTTGGTGGAGGATTATTTCCAGGAGCATATAGATAAAACGTCTCTGAACTCCATGAATCATCAGGAACTGCAAGATCAGAATAATAGAGCTCTACTGCTACATAATACTGGCCATTTGTACTTACTGAAAATTGATGAGAGAAACTATCAACATCCGTTCCATATATTGTAACATCCATACTATAGGTATCAACAGCATTATTACTTGAAGTAAATAAATAGAAAACTAAAGTGATAGAATAGTTGTTGTATTCATCAACATCTGGATCTACAGTCACTCTAACTATATCATGGTTTGTGTCACCATCACTAGTATCCTGAGTTACGTAACTAGCATTAAATATATATGGCAGATAAGTTATAGAAAGTGGTTCTAACCAAAACATAGCAGATGTCCAAGTATCATCAGGAACTGCAATATCAGAATAATATATTTCCAGTACAACACGGTAATAATCTGCAATATCTACTGTAGTAAATGTGAGAGTGAAAGAATCAACACCATCTCCATAAATATAGTAAGCTTGATTTATAGTTTCGACAATAGTGGAACCTGAATCGATTAATTTTGCAATAATAGTGACATTATCCTCTATACCAGGAAATAGATCTGGATCAAATGTAACGGTTGCTGTGTCATCATAAGTATCACTATCTGAATCAAATGCAGAATAAGTTGCAGAATAAATTGAAGCTGTAGTAAGTAACGGTGCCAAACCAAATTGCACGGATGTCCAACTATCGTCGGCTACAGTAGTAGATGAGTAATACACACCTAACCAAATATAATAATTATCAAGTTCTGTTACTGGAGAAAAACCGATGGTAAATGATTGAGCTGTTGAACCAATTAGATTGTAATTTTGAGTTATACTCTCTACCAATCCTAAACTAACAGAATGTAATTCAGCAACAACAGATACAGTACCAGAATCACCTGCGGGTAAATCTGGGTCAAAGGTTACACTTGCAGAATCATAATAACCATCAGAATTCGAATCAATTTGTGTATAAGTAGCAGAATAAATACTTGCCTGCACACTCAAAGCAGCTAATGCAAAGTTTACTGAAGTCCAAGTATCGTCAGCTACAGTAGTAGATGAGTAATACACACCTAACCATATATAGTAATTTGTTGCAGTGGTCACAGGACTAAAAGAAAGTGTATATGATGTAGCAGCAGCACCAGATAAGGAATAGTTTTGAGTCTTGGTTTCAACTAAAGTACCACCACTTGTATATAATCTCGCAGAAGCAGTTACAGTACCAGAAACACCAGTGGGTAAATCTGGGTCAAAGGTTACACTTGCAGAATCATAAAATTGATCAGCATCTGAATCAATTCTTGCATAGCTTGCAGACCAAATACTTGCTTGAACTTGACCCAAAGTAACAGTTACAGTTCCACTATACGTGTATGTGGAAAAAGTACTATCTTGATGATAAAATACAATATACCATTGTGCTGTATATGGAACATAAAATCTACCATAATCAGAAATAAAAGTCCCATCTGATAGTGTATAACCAGACGCTGCACTACCAGAACTCCAAAGATTATAATTGGTAGAATCAAATGCATAGACAGTTATATATATATATAATTACTATTTGGAAAGGCCCAATCTATATAATACGAGGTATCTATTTGATTAGTGCTTCTTACCCAATAATGTTGCAGATATGATATAGATGTTGTGTAGGTATCATCGGGAGTAATAGTCGGTGTTGAACTCTTCTGTATAAACAAAGTTGAATCAAAACCCATCATAGTACCAATTGTATTTAAATTTGAACCATCAAATGGATCATAATCATTAATTACCAGATCATTATCAGGTAAATACATCATAGAAGTTCCCCATTGAGCTTGATAATTCAAATATGAATTTTCATCGGTACTTCTCGTCATTGTTTGATTATCTTTATATCCCAATACATTTATTGTACTGAAAATGAGAATTAAGGATACAAAAATAAGTGAGAATTTGTGAATTTTATTCATAATATCACTTAGTAGGTTGACATTTAAATTGAAAAATAAAAACATTACTATTAGTGAAACTAATAAACTAATAATCAGCCTTCTAAATCATACAAAATAAAAAAAGAGATTTGAGACATACAATGGATTCCAAATGTAAAAATTGATGAATTAGAATTTAATAGCTCATAATATTTCTCAGATCATTCGCCTATTAACTAATTACAAAATTATTTGCCACAGATAATATACAAAACTACTAGGCTTTTAGTTTGTCATAATTGATACAAATTGAAATGAGTTGCCACCCTTTATGATGATATAGTTATTTAATTTCAAAATTATACAATATTGAGTCTATCCTATTTTTAATTTGAGTAGCCATTATTGGATCTATTGACTTTGAGGAGTATTTTAATAATGAAGGATTAATTTTGTTGATTATATTTTCAGCAATTTTAGATGAGATTTGTGGATTATCTGTTGGACCATTAACTACTGAAACAAAGAAACTTCCGTAATAATACAAGTATATTTCATGAGATTCAACACGAATTTTATTTAATTGTTCTGAAAAAGATTCATCCAGCATACTACGTAGTGAGGGTATTATTTTAGCTAATTGATTGTCAATTAACTTCTCACAGTTATCAATATCTGAAATGAAATTTTTAGTATAGAAACACCGACCTTGTTGAGTTACTAGGTGAATCGATTCTACCATTACTATCAAAAATACAGTAAAATAGTAAATATATAAACTTATTCTAGAAAGTCTAAATTGAAATAGAGAATTAAGATAATATATACTTAAATAATCTATTATTGATTAATCATTATTGGTAATATATTTCAAGTGATTATTAATCGGTTCTAACGGAGAGTGGAGATCTGATTCTCATATCATCCAAAGTTATAAAGTAGTTTCCATCATCATCATAATATCCAATCGATGTTGCCAATCGATCCTGTGCTTTCAGTTGAGAGATTTCATCAAAAAGATAGTATAATACAATACACAAGAAAAATACAGATACACCCCAATAGTTGATGTAAGTTGTTGTTATTGTGAAGGTACTATTAAATATTATTGCAGGGAAGACATTAATAAAAACAGGATATTTCCGTAGAATATGATTTGTTCCAATACCAGATCCAACCAAAGCTGAATAAAAAGAGTGAGTAAATAAAACCGCAAATCCTCTTAGGATAAATACCACATTTGATTCTTCAGATCCAATATTAGAGATATAATCATATCCAAAAAACATGTTTTCAACTAAACCATAACCAGCACCAAAAATACCACCAATAACAAAACCATCAAATGGATTTATTCTTTTTACTTTTTTGATTATTACAAATAGCACAATAAATTTCATTATTTCAATTATAACTGGGTTCACAAAAAATTTAATATTATTAAAAGTAAGTTCATCACCTTTACTTGATGAAATAAATGCATAAATAATACCATAAACTAATCCAGCAAGACTACCTGCAACGAAAGACAATTTCTTAATATCAGATTTCACGGGATAAGTCTTCTTTAGACTTACATAAAAATATACAGAAATAAATGAAGTAGATGCAAAGATAAAAAACATTCTAATTATTTCAAAGAAAGAGACACTCATATTATTTACCTCCAAATAATGGATTTCTACCACTAGCAAATTTCTCGATTGTTGGTACAAAAAATGCTAGATAAATCATAGCTAATATAATGAAAATGGGATTGAAATCAAGTCCTTTTAAATGACGTGAAATATCTGAAAAACCAAAATCATATGTATCAAATACAACTTCATCACTTAAACTCTGTGTTACATTTACATTACGTGTAAAAGATTGAACGGTAAAATTTGATTGAAATTCAACTTCATATAACCATTTAAAATCAGATTTATAGGTGTAAATATAATCAACAAATTGAATGAGTTTTCTACTACCTTCACTGAAAGTAGGTGTCGTCTCATTTTTAGTAATTTCAACATCAAATTGATCTCCATTTATTGTTACTACAGGTAATTGAGTATTTTTCAAGGCGATATATGGTGTAGATTCACTATGATTGTATAATTTTTCATCGACTGTAGTTAAGTTATAACGGATTTTAAACGTCGAAATACCTGATTCTCTATTGTGTTTGAATTCAGGAAAGACTGTGAATTCTAACAAAAATGATTCTGTTGATAATTCAGGATCAGTAAAATTTGTAGTAAAATGGAGTTTTGCTATATCATGTTCAAACTCCTTCTCCAAGAAATCTGTAGAGTATTCATCTCCTGCAAAACTAATAAAAATTAAATCCCATATCAGGAGATAGAATAAAAAAATCATGATAACTTTTTTGATATTCATAGAACCATAATTGGATTTGTTTTTAAAAATATGTCGGGAATTAACTGTCCTAATGAAATTGATATAATTACAGAATTAGTAAATTGTAGTGATTATAAATTTAAACGAATAATCAGAATCTATTTTAAATTGATTTTACAAAAAAACAAGTATTCTACAAATTAATTCAAATTTTTGAAATTTAAGAGGGAATTCTTCAGTAATTAAAAATAGGTTTTCTAAATGAATTTATAGAAGAAATCGATTGAGTTATATGTATTTGATAATTGCATAATAAAGGGGCATTGTAAACAATATTCGAATTATTCAAAATAATTTTCGGAATAAAATATCACGATAACTGATGAAGTATGTTTAATAATTGTAAAATATAATAAATAATGGTGTTGAAAAAATTTGCATAGTTTAGGGAATTTACAAGATAAAAATAATGAGTACAAAAATATAAAATCCATTTTATAACTTTTTTATTTGTATTATATATAATCTTGGAAAAACAAATTATATGGATCAATTATGTCATGACAATTATAACCTACTTTCGAATCAATGTATATTATAATATATGAAAATGTGGAAAATTGTACTTGGATTTAATTTCTAACAATATTCAACAAATTATGCAAAACAATTAAATAAATAATACAATCTCTATGAATATGGAACAATATACAATAGAAGTTTTAATGAAAACAAGACGAAATGAACTAGTTGAATTAAATAAATTATTAGTAACCAATTGGTATCGACCAATTGATGATGAGTATGTACCTAGTGACTGGGAGGAATTAACCTCGATGGAGCGGTATAATCATGGTGGTCCTTGGAATGATCCTATATTTTTAGATCTTCATCTAAATAGCTTTGAACAATTTGGAAATGTTAGTATTATTCGTGAAAATAAAACCAATGAATTAGTTGGAGAGATTGAATATCACAGAGTTAATGGGGAAAATATACATATAGATTGGATGATGAGCTCACCTAACCATAGACAAAAAGGAATTGGTCGAAAATTAATTAATTATATTATTGAAAATGAAAATGCAATATCAAAAATAATAACTGAACCTGAGGATGATGTTGATGAATTTTACCGGAAGATCGGATTTACACCTTGCTCAAATAAATCATATAGTTATACAACCAAAGGAGTGTATAATAGTAAATCGATAGAGTGGGTTGAAGGAATTCACCCTGAATTAACAAAACAATCGAGCAAGAATATAATAATTGGAGGTTTACCCACATATCAGTATTATCTTCATATTTATAAATATCAATTTGAAATGGCAAAATTATTTAACTTGAAAAATTATTTTCAATTTTCAACAATTGACTTTAATGGGATTGAGTATATTTTTCAATATCGAAGATCCTTTAACCGACCAAATGACCTATATTTAGCAGTACATAGAGTTGACCCCTCCTCAAACGGGAATTTAAATGAAATAATAAATATAATTCCAACTTATTTTAATGAAAATGAAAATATCAATATTGAAATAATGGATACACAATCCAGAGAATTTAAACTATGGTCAAATTATATGACAACAGATGTGTTAACTAAATTACTTTAAGAAATTTTGATTAATACAGGTTAAATAATGACAGAATTTCAAAATGTTTTTATTGTCTAAAATAGTAACAGATATTCATTGTCTAATCTCACACCACCTCTTTACATTGTTATTGTTGAGGTAAGTGTTTGTGTAATACTTTTTTATATCAACCTTCAAATGTGGAATAAATACAGAACAAAGAAAAAAGTTGAGGTGCTTTATCTTACCTTGAATTTTAATTTCTATTTAATAGCAACTATTCTCTCGTTCGTGGGTGTACTATTAGATTATTTGAAAATTCAACCTGAAATTGGACATTACAAAGAATTTCTTGTGTCATTAGGAGGGGTTGCCCTATTATTATCTTCCTTTTTCCTTTTTGCATTCATTCAAGATATATTTCTAGAGGATCAATCACGGTTATTATTTATATCAAGGTTTTTTGTTGGTTTGATGAGTGGCTTATTCCTAGGAAATATAAGTTTTATTGAAACAGTTGTAAGAACAAGATTATCAGCGATAACGTATTTATTCTGTACAATAATTAATCTGTATTTTACTATTTTAAGTTTGAAGGAGATTTATCGTACCAAAGAGAAAGAAATAATCCTGGGATATTTATTTTTATCATTATACTCCTTTTTTACCCTGATTATTTTTGCTCTTTTTGTAATAACAGTAATATCGGGAGACCACTATGGTATAACCTATATCTTGGGATGGACCTTAGGCTTGATTTCATCTTTTTGTGGATATATCGGTATTTTTAGACCAAAAAGTATTTATAAATTTTTAATTTAGAGACAAAAAAATTTTAACCTTGAAGTTGGCTAACGACCAATATCTAAAAACTATGGAACTAATACGTATAGATTTGATAATTTTAAATAGCAGGTTGTACTTATTAATTACATGAAAAACATTCAAGATCTATTGATATCAAAAAATTTTGATACAATTAAGGATGAAATCATTGTACAACAAGTTGTTGTTAGAGTTTGGAAATTTAATAAATTCTGGATTTTTTTATTCTTACTAGCGATGATTAATGCATTACCCTTCTTGAATAATTTTGTCTTATTACGAATAGTTCTAAATATTTCCATATTATGGATGATGACATACTCCATTAGAGAAAGATGGAGATTGACATTAACAAATCATCAAATAGTTGCTAGACAATTATTTCCTAGACCATTTACCTTTTTTTCTAAGAATCAACATTTCCCTTTACGTAGTATTGAAGGGTTTAGCGTGGGTCCAAAGACTTTCAATTCAATATTGCTAGTTGGATTATTTTTTACCACAAATATCGGTGTAACTCTGTTAAAATCAGGATTATCAGAAGATCATTATGATTTACCAGATACAATGGATGCAATTATTTACCTTCTAAAAGAATTGACTTTTATTCCTTGGTTACAATCTCTTGGAACATGGATGGAAAGGGAATTGGGACGAATTATCGTGAGAATCAGTTCTGTTGTGCAAATATCATTGGGAATAAGTTTTATTTTTCTCGGTATTATCATGATTTTAATTACCATACCTCGTAGGCATCGTTTACAAATACGTGTCAGACACGGTAATGATTTTCTTATCAATGCAGGAATTCCGCCTTCTTTCTGGAGAAATTGCTATTCATCATTATATTCAGAAGTGATGAAAGATGCACCTAAGGAATATGCAAGATGGAATTTCCCGTGGTTACAGGGAGAGAAAGTAGAGGGAACTGCAGATCTAGAACAAACCATTTATATCAATCGTATTCTAAGTATTTTTGCGGTTGCAGCAGGAACTTATCGAGTTTGGGCTAGAATAAATGATCGTGGTACGTCCTTTTTTGAAAATGATTTTATTTTTTGGGTAATTATTGCTGTAACAGATGTTATCATTGCATTTCTAGCAATAATATTTTCTAAGAAAAAAAATGAAATGCTAGTTACTAATAAACGAATTATTTTTGCTAGAGAGATGATAGATATATCGGGTGCTTTTGGTAAGAGATTGTATCAAATATCAGATATTAAACGAGATGATATTGCTGGTTTTACATTTAGAAAGATCAAAGTATTTTCACCAATTTACGTAGTAATTACTCTCATTAGCTTTGGGTTTATTCTGGGATTATATACACAAATGTCGTTTATAGTTTTAATTATATCATTTTTTTTGATTATTTCAATTGCCTCATTTATAACCCAAACCTATGTTGAATTCAATTTAACTACGAAAGGCGGCGAATTATGGCATATGAGACACCAATTGGCAAATCCCATGACAATTATCAGAAGAATTGTGGGAGAGGAAAATAGATTGATAAACTCAATATTCGCCAATAGATTAGAAGAGAAGGAAGTAATAGATATTGCTCAAATAATTCGTGCAACAGATTTAGATCTTAAACCAAAATTATTTGCTGATAGTAAAGTAACAAATAATATTTCAAAAGAACTAAAAAGGAATAGAGAGATACAATTAGATGACATTCTATTGCATAATGAAAAGATAATCTATCAAAATAGTGTTTCTAAAACTTTACCCAAAAGAAAACTAACTTTATTTATTGCGAGTTCTATGATTTTAATACTTTTAATCTCATTTTTAGCACTAAATTTAGAAGTGTTTTATCCAATATTACAAGACATAGGTTTTTTCAAAGAATATTTTGAGGTCATCTTATTTATTAACATAATTACACATATATTTATGATAATTGCTCTTTGGATAGTGTATTACAGCATTTTCAAGACAAAGTTTTCAGTTACAAATCAGCGTGTATTCCATCAAGATACCAAAGAACCTCCATATTTTCTTTATATCACAGGGAATCACAAAGAAAATATTATCCATGAAACCTTAAGAAATCAAATCCATTCAACATTCACGTCGAGACAGTATTTTAATCGCAAATACTCCCGTTCAATGATTAAAAATATTACGAATTTCATCATTTCGTATGTAATCATAGGTATTTCAATAGGATTTTCCCTTGCTTTGATTGATATCGATGCTGAATTTCCCTCGTTGATGAACTCCTTCACATTGCAAATTATACTTGTTATATTGTACATATTATTTTTATTTGCTTCTATGAAATCAGCTTGGTGTTTAGCAAATGCGATGGTTGAATTCATGAGATTATTACCTCGAAGAATGTTCAATGCCAAGGGTGTTGGGGTACATTATATGATACCGTATTTATCAAAACAAGAGGCTAGTGAGCTAAATTATGTGATTCAAAGTGGAAAAAACAGGTGAGAATATGAATAATAATGAAGAAAATAAAGAAGAAATGAAAAGTAGTAAAGCGATGGATAGCATTGAAAATGATGCTATCCTGGTGAAGGAAAGCAATTCTGAAAAGAATTCAACAAATACGAATTCAAATCAAAATCTGAAGAAATCTAGAAGTATGATTAATTTTATTGACAAAATTCTCCCATCTTTTGAGCCATTACTAGAATTAGAGGAGAAATTAATAGAAAATGAATTAGAAGTAGATCATACCGTAATCAGGCATTTTGAAGAAATACAGATTCTTATAGGCTTGGTTCTGATGATACTTAGTTTTCCTCTAGTCAGTTTCTTTGGATTTGCATCTATCTACTTAGTTGGATTACTAGGTTTTATTCTTGTATTTACTGGTTTTGAAATAGAGGAAATCTATATTACAACAAGAAGAGTAATAATAAGAAGAATTGGTTTACTGGAGAGAATTTTACGAATTCCATCTGATGAGGAACATAGCACCGAACACATAGTTTCATATACAATTGGAAGAGCTCCTTTTAACATAATCTTGTTGTTTTTTGGATTGCTGGGAATTATTACCTTGTATTCTACAAATTTACACATAATTGGAGATCTTGTTATATTCTTTACTTCATTATATATTTTGAAATATGCTCTTAGATTAGGAAAAAGATCATTAACGATCTACTTGGCAGGTGGTCATCATACAATTCTTGGACAAAGAAAAGGAATTCCAAGCCATATTGTAATATCAATGATGAAAATAATATTTAAAGCAGAAAAGAATCAAACTTAATATGATCATGAACTAGAAAAAAATAAGAATTTTCAGATTTTTGTACTAAAGAATTGGAATTGAATTTTTTTATATCAAGTTGAATATTTATTTCTTATACGATCAGGAGTATTATACCCTAGATATAAACAAAGGAGTGAACTTAATATTATAATGCGAATAAGGATATTTGTAAACAAACTCACATCAACGACAATTGCGTCGAATAATCCTCCTATAGGAAACAATAAAGCCCCAAACGCAATCAACTTACTTCTAATTTTAAATAAAGGATCAGTTGATTTTATTGAGAAATACATATAGGAGGGAAAAATAAAACTCAATGCAATTATTGCATAAATTGCTATAATAAGTGTTGGAATCAAACCATAAATAAGACTAAATAATACCGAATTTGGTATGGGTTCTAATTGAAAATCAGTTACTACAAATAATTGATACCAAAATAACAATCCTAAAACTACATTTACACCGGTTAAAATTTTTATTTGAGTAGGATATTTTTCCTTGTATAGAATCGCGGTGATAAATATCCAAGTTGTTGCAAGAATTGGTACACTCCAACCACTGATCATACCAAGAGTTGTATGAGATAAATCCAATGAAAATAGGTCATCTAGTATATAGAATATATCAACTGAATAAGGTAATGGTAGTGTAATAAATAGAATTGATGATAATAAATAAGAAGATTGCTGATTTTTGCGATATACTTTATATGTGTATATCCCTAGAGAGATACCTGTAATTACAATAAATAAGCTCATACCAGATGATAATAAATCTAGTATTGTAAAATCCATATTTCTTTATTATACAATCAAATATAAATAACTACTGATTTTAGTATAACAATCTCTTAATCATCAAGTTTTATTAATTATAAATGATGTAATTTAATTCTGAATGTTGATGAAGTGAAATAATTTTTATATCAAAGTGATGAAATTCAAATAGGAAGAGTGGGATGAGTAATTCTGTACCATCAACTAGTAAAAGGAGAACAAAGAAAAGGGTAGATAAAAAAATTTTTACCGACTATGCAGATTTACAATGTGATAGGCAATTATTTCTAAAGTTATCTCAAATTGCAGAAGATAATCCAGGAACTACATGGAAAGATTGGAGGAATGAAGAAAATATTATTCCGCGATCAGTGTACATGGCAAGTGGTCCTTTTATAGATGAATTTACCAGTCAAAATGAATCGCGTATATACGATGCATTAGCGAATTTTGATGCAAATAGGCGTAGACATGTGAATATTCCTATTAAATCATTTTATGGGTCAAAAGCAGTGGATAAATATGGTACTATACGATTGAGTGTGCAATTCTTGGAAGACCTTTTTATAAACCAACCTCAAGTTGAAGTCATATTAGTAGAGCATCAATTCCCTGTACCTCAAACATATATTGATGAAAATCTAGGTTTATGGGCCAGTGATTGCAGACCAGATATCATGTTGATTAAACCTATGACTTCCATTGAAGAAGAATTAGTGGGAATTTTGGATAAAGATGGTAAAAAGATAGAGGTATTAAAGGAATCTTTGAATAGAAAATTAGCTATTCAGATAATTGACATTAAGGCAGTATCTGAAAACAACTTATCCATGAAATATGTAAATGATTTACATTACTATCTGCAAATAATAAATTCCTATATTTATAAACATAATTTGCAAGATCGGTATGTGACATTAACTGATAATAACGGATTATTTCCATTATCTATATCACCAAATATCCAGTCAATGGGGAATTTTTATGAAAATTTGAAGTTATTATACTTTACTGAGACACTTACATTATATTCAAGTCCTTTACAAAAAATACAAGAATTTAGGGATAAGATTCCCTTGGCAAGAAGTAGTGTTGCGATGAAAATGAGTGCAAATTGTGATAAATGTAATTACTTGGATGATTGTTTGACAACATGCAATTTCAATTTAGCTCAGGTGAAATTTAATCCTAACACACTCATTGATGTATTACCAATGATATCTAATTCAGTTGTATCTCAGTTGAATGACCTACAGGTAAGAGATATTAATCAACTTGCCAATGCTTCAAATCTGGTGAATAATCAAATACCTCAATCAATTAATCCGATTATACCATTATTAGATATAAAAAGTAAATCTGCACTAACGAATTCGACGTATTCCCCACCAGCAGGGAGTATACACAATTACGCGATACCTCAATACACCCATACAGTAATTACCTTTACATTAGAAAAAGACCCTACCTCGAATTATTGCTATGTTTTTGCCATTCACCTACACTCCTTGCTTTCGACCAATTCTAATGCGTCTTTTCAAATAAAATTTGAAGCATGGTATAGACTTTGGCATCGAGTATTGGAAGAATTCTCCGATAAAACAGACCTAGAACTGGAAGATTTGGAGACTATTAAGTATTATATGGAAGAAGGTACTCAAGAATTAAATATACCACAACAGCAAGTTAAGACAATATTTAGAATATTAAGTTCATATGTAGGTAGAATGGATAGAGAAATCGATTTCAAATTTCATAATGATGTCATAACCACTGATGCTGATGGAAATCCGGTTCTTATGGATAATTATTTGGTTAGATTTCAACTTTCAGAATTTGTAATGAATTTAGAGTTTAGTGATAGTGGAGAGAGAACCTTTACGCGAAATGTAATAGATGCATTTGTACGAATGATAGAATATGTAAATTTAGTTGAAACATTAACAGAAACATTGTATACCGATCAAAAGGGATTGGAACGATTTTCGTATCCTAAAACAGCAGTTTATTACTGGGGCAATGATATCCCTGGTAAACTGGTGGAATTATTTGAGAAATATGCAGATATTATTTTCTCTGATGATCAGTTATTTAGAAAAGCACAAATCCTAAATAATTGGATAAATTCAACTGGTGGTAGTGATGATGCTGCAAATCTGAATAAAATATATAACTTAACTAAATTTGTTGAGCAAACAGTTGGATTACCATTACCAGTCCAATATACTTGGCACAGGGTAGCTGCATATATTCTTCCAAATCGAAATATATTACGATCATTTAATCGAGCATATTGGTCTGAATATTTTGACTCAATGGTTTGGGCTAGATGGTATGATTTTCTCTATAAAGATAGAACAAACAGATCTGAATCGAATATGATCATGCAGAGAATACAGGCACAGGCAATATCTAAAGTTACTACCATTCGACAAATGGTAAGAAGAATACAGACGGATAGTAATATAAAATTATTAATTTCAGGAAATTTTGATAATACACCAAATAGAACCATTTCAAATTATGCATCTTATCCAAATAACTATCATATGGCTGGTCGAATTTGGTATGGTTTCCGTACATTTAGTGAAAGAGCTGCAGAAATATCAAATAATGAATTGAGGGGGAATTATCCAGAATATGGAGTTGGTAAACTCGAGGCAGCATATATAAGTAATATTTCCATCATTCCAGTTCCAGATACTGCTACTATAAAGTATCAATTTCGTTTTGAGCTACAGGGCTTGTCTTCTTATTCAAAATTTGAAAAAGGAAGTTCAGTATATCTTATTCCTATTGAAATGAGGGATCGACTGACTGGATGGACATTGAAGAATTGTGGAGTGACTTTGATTGAAAAGGAATGGAATAACACCTCCAATTGCTATATTGTCACCACCAATGCAATCAGAAATAATATTATAATTGAAATGAGAGATAGATATGCTTTGATAAATCCACAATGGTGTATATATCCCATAACAATATCTGCTTGGGCAAATCATTTATTTAATACAGGTAAAAATAGACCATATACTTTACTATCCCTGAATAATATGGGAAATTCATGGCTTGGTTCGAGAATGATTGCAATACTTCAAATCATGCCAGTTCGCCCTAGATTTTATCAGATTCAGGAAAGATCAATTGAATTTAACACTCAAGAAATATATATGCTAGCTCCAGACTTACTTCAGTCAATAAATAAAAATTTTGATTCATTATCCACCCAAATCCAACCAACACCAGATGATTCACAAAGAGAAGCAATTTTGTTTGCACTTAATCGCCCACTAGCTGTATTACAAGGGCCACCTGGAACTGGCAAATCACAAACTATTGTTGCTTTGATTGATGAATATCTATCAAAGAGAAGAGAAGCAGGAATTACATCGAATAAAATACTCATATCTACGTTTTCGTACAGTGCAATGAATGTTATTCTTCAGGGTGTTTGCGATTCAAAAAATCACGATTCAACACCATCATTTGCGGCAACATGTCAAAAAGTCTATGTTTTAGGATCTTCGTCCGAGGCTTTTATCCCAGAAGGAGCTGGACCCACATACCAAGTAGATTATCTACGAAGAGGTAATGGTAATTATGATTTTAATATAAATAGAATTACCCCATGTGGAGATTTGAAATTAGAAGATTATATAGAGGATAATGTAATCTTTTTTGCTAATGCATATTCATTAGCTCATTTTCATAGGAAGAAATCATGTAAAAAACAAAGTACCCATATCTTAAGTCATGAAAATATAGAATTTGACCTGATTATTATTGATGAAGCATCTCAGTATCCTGTTGATTACCTTCTTGCACCTTTACAATTAGTAAAATCAGGTAAAACAAAAATAATTTTTCCAGCAGATGATGAGTTAAACTTACATGATTTACATAACATAAAAATAAATGAAGAACAAGTATTTCAATCAAATGTTGTGATAGTTGGGGATAATATGCAACTACCTCCAGTTCAACCGATTAAACCATCTGAAAATTTAGAAAATTTATTAGGTAGTGTATTTTCATATTTGGTTGATGGATTTAAGATTCCTAATGAACAATTGAGATTTAATTATCGATCACATCGATTAATAGTTGAATTCATTGATAAACTCAATCTCTATGGTCAATTTCAACCCAGCCCTTATTCACCAAATTCAAATGAATTAATTCAAGGAGATATGAGTAGAATTCGAAATAATTGGATTAAGCCAATTCTAGAACCTGAAAATGTAATAGTGTCCTTAATTCACAATAATCAATATGATACAAATCTTAGCCTTCTTGAAATTAGTATGACTGTAGATATTATTATGGATTTATTTAATATGATGGATCCGAATTCAGCAGAGGATCAAAGAGAATTCTGGAGCAGAGGATTGGGGATAGTAGCACCTCATAATGCCCATGGTAAAACTATTGTAAACAGAGTATTTCAAAGAATGATTACTCACCAATCCAATCAATTACAGGCAGATGAATTAAACTTGCTTCTAAGTAATACCATATATTCAGTGGATAAATTTCAGGGTTCTGAGAGAGAAGTAATTATTGCCTCTTTAGGTATTTCAGATAAGGATCAGCTACTGGCAGAAGAATCATTTATTTATAATAGAAACCGTTTAAATGTATTAATTACTCGTGCAAAATATAAATTAATTCTGCTTACCTCACGGAATTTTCTCGAATACATACCAAACGATTCTGACCTGTTATTTGATGTTTCTATCTGTCCAAGATTGGTAGATTATTGTAATTCAGAACCAGTGACTAAATTTAATTATTCATTTAATGATGTTGATTATATAGTAGAACGTTATATTAGGAAAATATAATTATTCTTTTGTTATATTCTAAAGATGTATATTATTTCTGTTGATTTTTTATGTTAAGAATACTATTCAATGCCAGATCATATGAATCAGTGATACTATAACTTAGATTTCTCAAACTGGCAAATATAAATTTCATTGAAGCTTCAATAATACTGTTGGGAATACAAATTATAGAGAGATGATTACATCT
>Ga0224506_10001363_pt1 | contig 17624 bp, 31 predicted proteins | sample SF_Jan12_sed_USG_2_FD_169108 | JGI IMG/M metagenome (GOLD analysis project Ga0224506, IMG submission 169108) | Sediment microbial communities from San Francisco Bay, California, United States - SF_Jan12_sed_USGS_8_1 | ecosystem: Environmental > Aquatic > Marine > Sediment | place: USA... | reverse complement strand
TGCACGAAAAAGTAATTCACGAAAAAATTGTTGCTAAAGAACCTGGCAAAAGTATGGCCACGGCAATGAAGGGTTTCGGAAAGGCCTACAATTTCGCCGGAACAAAACTTTACGAGATTCGCGACTTAATGGACCAATTGAGAGATAAAAAAGAAATGAACATTATTGTTCTGGGCCATTCAATCGTTTCTAAGTTTGAGGACCCTATGTTAAACATTTCTTACGATCAATATGAAATGTGTTTACATAAAACTAAACGCGTCGATTATAATAATGTTTTTATGGACTGGGCCAATATGGTTTTATTTTTAACCTGGGAAAATTATAAAGTCGAAGACGGGGCCGGAGCGGTTTCCATAGGAAAAAGAAAAATACTAACGGAGTTTAGGCCAAGTCATTACGCTAAGAACCGTTATAATTTGCCTTACGAAATAGAAATGGACAGCCAAAACCCGTTGAACACTTATAGAATGTTGCAAAACCATATTGACCAATTTTATGCGTCAGGAATGCAGGCTAACACTTTTCAAAATGACTTTAATATTTTGGTTCACGAATGCAAGCAATTAATGTCAGAAGTAAAAAACGAAAATAATAGGCCGGCAATGGAGCAAGCAATTAATCAAATTTGCGCGAACGCAATGATTAACCCGGGCGAAAATTTAAGTAATATAACAGTCATACGAGATCGAATAAAAGAGATCGTTACTAACCAATAATAGGAGAATTTTATGCAAGGAATTTTTAACGGAAAAATTAAAGAGTACGGAGTTTCGGAAACTAACGCCGGAAACCCACAGATTTTTATTTCTTTTGAAGTGTTAGACCAGGAAACCGGAAATGTTTTAAAAACAATGTCATGGTTTGGTTCATTTGTTGGCGGCGCCAAGGACATTACGCTAAAAACATTAATCGCTTGTGGCCTAATGCCGCAAAATTTTGGAAGTCTTGTAAACTTTAAAGACGGCGTAGCGTCTAACATGCTAGACCTTAACAAAGTTTTGAGTTTAGACATTCAAGAAGAACCAAAATATGACGACCCGTCAAAAACGGTTTCAAAAATTCAATGGGTAAATGACCCGAATTCAGCGCCGCAAATTAAAAAAGTGGACGAAGCTAAGAACGCGCAATTTTTTGGTAACGGAGCATTCGCACAAGATTTAATTTCACTTGCCGGCGAAATGGGCTTACCGCTCAACAATGGTCAAGGCGCGCAAATGGGCAATCCTGGGTTTAATAACAACATGAACCAAAACATGAACATGAATAACAATGGTCAAATGAATCAAGGCCAGCAGCAAATGAACATGAATCAGGGTCAAAACATGAACGCGAACATGAATCAAGGTCAACAAATGAACAATAATGGCCAAGGTCAACAACAACAACAACAACAACAACAAAACGTAAACAACAACGGACAACAAAACACGAATGCAAACGGAGACTTTCAAGCCCCTTTCTAAATTTAAAATAGTTTGCGACTTGGAAACAAGCGGCAATTGCCCAATCAATAACGGAGTAATTGCCGCTTGTATTTTGATCATAAACGAAGACGACGAAGTTATTGACAAGTTCGTTAGGTATGTTTGTCCGCCTAATTTAACAAGGCGTAATTGGTCGATTGATGCCCAGGGCGCTCATGGAATAACTTTCGAACAAGTGCAAACTTTTATGTCGAATGAACAATTTTGTTATGAATTATTAATGTTCCTGGCAAAATATAAAGATGAAAATAATTTTCCGTTGCCTTTTATTTGTCACGCTTCGCCAGGCGGTTGGTTTGAAAATGGGGAATGGAAAATTATAAAATGGTTTGATTATAACTTTTTAATGTGGGCCTTTAAAAAGGCGAAATTTGAAAACGGTCAAGAAATGGTTTGGTCATTATTTAAAGTTATCAATTCAAATAATTTAATAAGTACGGTCGCAATGGGTCGAACGGCCGGATATGAAAAGAATAAATTAAAAGAGTGGGGTCCGAGGTTAGGCATAAACATGAAAAATCACCACGACGCCGAATTTGATACCTGGGTTTGTTTAGAGGTTTATAAATATTTAAAAAATCAAGATAGGATGATTTAAGAAATGTCTAAATTTCAATTAAGAGATTATCAGCAAAAATGCAAGGACTTAATGTCGGTCGAGTTTTCAAAAGGCAACAACAAGCTTATGGCCTGGTTAAACACTGGCGCCGGAAAAGGTTTGTTAATGGCAAATTTTGTCAAGGAGGGAACCGATAAAGGCATGAAAGTGTTGTCGATCATGCGTCGCCGTGAAATTATTTTTCAAACTGATAAAAATTATAAGAAATATTATAATATAGATTCGTCTCTAATAATGGGAAATATAAAACATGACGTTAACAAGAATTCGTTTATATGTTCGGCCGATACGCTGCCCAGGCGAATAACAAATTCCAAATACGATTTTTTAAAAGATTTTGATTTAATAATAATAGACGAATGCCATGATATGACATCGTTAGGTTATAAAAAAATAATATGGTTTTTAGAGGGTTACAATTTAGACGATTTCAGCGAAGTTGATTTTGAAAAATTTAAAGATAATTTCAAAAAAGTTTACATTGGATTAACTGCGACGCCTTTTCGCGTTGGTAAAAAAACGCATACTTTTTTCGACAAGGTTATTAAACCAATAGAGGCCCACGAATTGCGCGACCGTGGTTTTTTAACGCCTGTTAAAGTTTACGCGCCTAAAAAAATAGATACAACCGGACTTCGAATAACCGGTTCCGATTATAACCAAAAAGAACTATTTGAAAGAGTTTCAAAACTCCAGGTTATTGGCGACGTTGTAGAAACTTATAAACAATTAGGACAAAATAAAGCGGCAATTTGTTTTTGTGTTAACCAGGCCCATTCTAAAATTATGGCCGAAGCGTTTAGAAATGCCGGCATTCCGGCCGTTCATTGCGACGCCGATCATTCAAAAGAGGAGCGAGACAATGCAATTAAAGGACTTAAAGACGGGACTTATAAAATTCTTACAAACTGTAATATTTTTAGCACTGGTTTTGATGCTCCTTTTATTGAGGTGCTTATCGGCGCGCGCCCGACAGATTCGGAAATTCTCTTTATTCAACAAATCGGTCGGGTTTTAAGACCATTTAAAATTTGCGCAAATTGCGGAACTGAATACGGCGGCGACGATCAATGTTATATATGTAAATCGTCATTAACGGATTATGTAAAACAATACGCTATTATTTTAGACCATGCCAATAATACGAACCGTTGGGGCCTACCTTACGATATAAGGCAACCGGAATTAGAACCAATAGATTCGGCAAGAAAAAACCGCGTCCAGGGAATAGGCGTTAAAACGTGCCCTAAGTGTTTCGCCGTTGTTCATAATAGTGATAGGAACTGCGTTTGTGGCCATGACTTTGTTGCGCAATCTCAAATAAACGCGGCCGAACAAGTTGTTAACGTGGCCGGAGAGTTACACGAAGTTGATTCTAATTTTTTAAAAGAACAATTATATCAAAAAATAAAACAAAGATATAACAGTTATAAAAGGCTTGAAATGCTAAGACATTGGGGGCCTAATGCAAAATTTTATAAATTATATGAAGATTTTGGCGAAGAACTTTTTGAATTTTCTTCGTCATTTGGAATTTCTGTAAAAATGAAAAAACAATTAAGAAAAAATGAGCTTAACGAAGGCCTAAAAGGACTTTACGACGACATAACGAATTCGTCGGTTAACGCAAAGGTGATTACATGAAAGAAATTTTTAATGAATTAGATACAAATGACCCGTTATTTTTTGGAATTGTTTTAACGGTTTTAATAGTAATTTTTATTTTAGATAGGAGAGTAGAAAGATGAAATATTTAAGAGTTAAAGACGCGCCAGATGTTTTAGCATTATTCGACGGGGCAAGTTGCGGTCAAGAAGCACTCAACAAGGCCGGAATTGAATATAGAAATTATTATGCATCTGAAATTGACAAGTACGCAAAGATTGTTGCGCAAGACAATCACCCTAAAACATTTCAATTGGGAGACGTTACAAAATGGAGACATTGGGGTTTTGATTTTTCCAAGATTGGTATAATTTTCGCCGGGTTCCCTTGTCAAGCCTGGTCGGTTGCCGGAAAACAAAAAGGAGACAACGACCCTCGCGGCGCACTTGTTCATGATTTAATATCAATATGGAAAGAAGTAAAGAAACAAAACCCAAATGTAAAATTCCTTTTTGAAAATGTTAAAATGAAAAAAGATTTTATAGAATACATAAACGACTTATTTGGAGTTGAACCAATAGAAATAAATTCAAGTCTTGTTTCTGGTCAAAATAGAAAACGGTTATACTGGTCAAACATAGACGATATAACTATTCCAGATGATAAGGGTATTTTATTAAAAGATATTATTGAAGACGGGTTCGTTGATCGAGATAAAAGTTATTGTTTAGATGCGAACTATTTTAAAGGTACAAATTTAGAGCAATACTTAAAAAAATGTAGACGTCAAATTGTTTTTAATTTTTCTAGCTCTGGACGCGGAAATGGGGTTGTTGAAAATAGATTTTATAATTCTGGCGATAAAAAAGCTCATTGTTTAACAAAAACAGGGTATTCAAAAAGAAGTTTCACAGGGGTATATAATAAAGACGGCATAAGAAAATTAACGCCAATAGAATGCGAAAGATTGCAAAATTTACCAGACGGATATACTAGCGCAGTTTCAAATACACAACGTTATAAAATGATTGGCAACGGTTGGACGGTTGACGTTATCGCTCACATTTTAAAAGGACTAAAACAATGAAAATGGAAGGATTGTTATTTTTTATAGGAATAGCTTGCTATTTCGACTTAAAAGATGAATTGAAAAAGATATTTAACGCCGTTCACGCGGTAAACGGAAACAAATTAAAAAATTTAAAATTAGAAAAAGATTGTGTCGTTTGTTTTAACAAAAAATGCGAATGCAAATACGGGAATGGAAAAAATGACTAATAGATACCATGAACACCAGGAATTAATAAAACGATTTAAACTTTTATGTACTAAGGAATTGCCAGGAATAAGAATTTTTGACCGAACCGTTGGTATGTTTTACGCAAAAAGAATTAATAATAATATTATTAATTACGTTCCGGTTAAAATAAATAATCCAGGAATGGCGGACGCCTACGGACTTTATAGTTCTATTAGGCATGGTTTAATTCATTTAGAATTTGAATTTAAAACCGGAAAAGCAAAACAAACCAACGATCAAAAGACCTGGCAAAATTTTATTGAAATGATGAATGGCGGCTTTTTTCTAATTAGAGACGAACGCCAGGGTTTAAATGATATTAAAAATTTTTTAGTACAAAGGGGTTACGCCAGTGAATTTGGGAAATAGAATATTAGACTTTTTTAATTTTTGTTATAAACAAGGTTGGGAATGCGGAATTGTTTGGTTCGAAAATGAATTTCACGTTAATGTAAATTGTAACGGAAAAGTTTATTCAAGCGGCCAGGCCCCGACATTAACGGCGGCGCTAGATGAATGCGCGAATGGTTTGCAAAAGGTTGGTATATGAAAAATATAGTTGTTTACATGATTTTATATTCTTATATTCTTGGAATTTTTACGGGATATATTTTAAACAATTAAAAGACGGCCGAATTAACGACCGCCTAAAATCAAAAAATTTTGCAATAAAGCAAAAAATGGAATAATATTTTTTACATCAAAAAATTTTAAAAGGCAAAAAAATAAATGGACTTAACGTTTTTAAATAAACTGAATAAAGAAATTTCGGAACATTTCGAGATTATGGAACAAGTTTCCAATATTAAGCCGGACGGTTCCGTTCACAGGTTTGATTCTACGAAAACAGGCGACAAGGCAATTTGGGTTTGTATTCACGAAACCGAGTATCGCGGAAATACTTATTTTAACGCGGTATATGGTTCCTGGCGCGCCGGCGTTCAATATACTTGTTCAAGTTATGAAAAAGGCCAGGCTAAACAGTCGAAAGAATTTAAACAGGCCGTAAAAGATCAAATTGAAAAAACCAAAACAAAATTAGAGCAAGAAAAACAGGTAAAATATAAAGAGTGTCGCGACAAGTGGACTCCGTACTATCACAAATTGCCAAACAATTCGCCATTGCATGATTATTTAAAAGCTAAAAAAATAAACTCAAATTTTCACGCGCGGATTGATAACTATAATGTTCTAATTGTTCCGGCCTGGAATGCGGACGGCCTATTTGTTGGCGCTCAACGGATATTTCTTGACCCGGTAACAAATAAATTTGAAAAGCGTTATACTTACGGAATCGAAAAGCCTGGTTCATTTTGCCCATTTGGAGACGTTAGAAACGCGGACTTCGTTTATATATGCGAAGGGTTTGCAACCGCTTGTTCGGTTTATATGGCCTTTAAAACGGACCCTAAAATTGCCGTCGTATGCGTCTGGGACACGTCAAACCTTTTAACTGGCGCCCAGGCCGTTAGGAAAGTAAACCCTAATTCGTATTTAATTTTTGCCGCCGATCATGATATTAATAGCGACCCTAAATGGCACAACATTGGCGAACGAAAAGCAAAACAAGCGGCGAATAAATTAAGTAATTCAATTGTTAAGACTGTTAAATTTTCCGGAAACAATGACAAATGGTCCGACTATAATGACTTACATCAATTCGAGGGCCTGGAACACGTCATCAAACAATTGTACACTGACGAAACCGAGTTTACCGAAATAATTCCTTTGGGTTTTAACGATAAAAAATATTATTATTTTTCGACGTCTAAAAAAGATATTCTTGAATTAAGTTCGTCGGACCATAACCCGTCGAATTTAACACTAGAGGCCCCGGCAAAATATTGGGGCGACCGCTATGGTTATCTATTAAATAAGGAAGGGGAAAAGACCCAAAACCCAAATTGGAAAAGAGTTATCGAGCAATTAGGAATAGAATCGGCCAAAGTTGGAAAGTTTAACCATTCAAAAGTTCGTGGCGTTGGCGCCTGGGAACATAACGGCGAAATGATCGTTAACATAGGCGACAAGCTTTATTATAATGACGAATTTTTTCCGCTATATAATAACGGTATTGATTCGGAATATTTTTACCAATCAAGCGATAGTATTTCGCTAGACTTTTCCAGGCCGCTAGGAAATTCGGACGCGCTAAAATTTGTCGAAGCGTTTCAAATGTTAAACTACAAAAACAAGAACGATTTTATAATTGTTTTAGGTTGGATATTTTCGGCCCAAATATTTGCGGCATTGCCCTGGCGTCCTCATATTTGGTTTACTGGCGAACGTGGTTCCGGGAAAAGTACAATCTTAAATTATGTAAACGATGCAATCGCGTTTTCAATATTAACCCAGGGTTCGACGGCCTCGGGTATTCGTCAAAGAATTTTAAATAATGCTTTTTCTATTATCTCGGACGAATCGGAACCAAATACCGAAAAAGATAGAATGAAATTACAGGAAGTTTTAGAGCTGGCCCGTCAATCAAGTACGCGGTCAAGTTATGAAACATTAAGGGGTTCGGCGTCTGGTCGCTCAATTTCATATAATACGAACACTTGTTTTTGTATGGGTTCAATTCAATTGTCCGCAATGGGCGGCGCCGATACGTCGAGATTTTTCGTTATTGAAATGGAGAGTGTTAAAAACCAAACGCATCAAGATTTTATCAGACTTGAAAACGCTATGAATGACATAATCCCCCTTTCAAGCGGTTTATTTGTTCGCGCCGTTAAAATGTATGACAATCATGTTAAAAACATTGAGACGGCCAAAGAAGTGATTAAAAAGCGCAAAATCGAGTCAAGGCAAGCGGACCAATTGGCGCCGATAATTGCCGGTTACTGGGCCTATTTTTCGACCGGAGAAATGGACGAAAAGTTTGTTATTAATACTATTAACGAACTTGATTTTGAAAAGTCGGCATACGCCGAAGCTAACGAAGTAAACGACTCGGAAAAATGCCTTGACGATATTCTAGGCCTACAAATTCCTGGTAAAACCATAACGGTTGGACAAATTGTCGAACGCTATCCGCACGAAAAAACGGTATTTGCAAAAGATGAATACGACCAAATTCTTGGAATAATTGGTTTACGTTATATCGAAGACGAAAAAGCCTTATTTATTGCCGCCAGGTCTTCGGCCCTTCGAAAACAAATGGAAAGAGTTTCGGACTTTTCAGACTATGCAAACGTTTTAAAAAGACATGATAATTTTATAGATAATAAATTATTGAGAGTTTCCGGAGCGCCTAAAAAGGGTATATTAATAAGGGTCGATTAACGACCCTTGATTTTTTTTTAATTCTTGTTCTAAATTTTTGACCCTGTTTTCCAGTTCGCTTTTTTCTTCATTATCTTTTTTACATGGTTTACATTGCCACGGCGGAAACGGAAACGCGTAGCCGGTCGGCGTTGCCTTTTGTCCGCATCGTGGGCATTTTGGAGCGCCAAACATACTATCGACCCTTTAGATTAATAAAGCATTGGTCCCTATTGAAACAAGCTTCATATTTTCCAGGATAAGAAATATTAAATTCGGAACAAACTTTATTGTCTTGAAAATATTTTTCCTTTTCCAATTCCTTTTTAATCGACGTTTCGTATTCGCCTTTTTTATAACCTGTTTTATATGCGGCAATATTTGAGGCGTAAAAAGATAACGCTATTATAAAACTAAATAAAATTTTCAACATTGAAGTCTTCTTTGTTTAATACGATTCCGATAACCTTCCATGATTTTGTTTTTTTATTTTCGGCATAAAATTGTTTCTCGGTTAAATATTTTCTATTAGAAACGAATATATTACTTTTTGTTTTGGCAAAATCGGAATCGGTGTAAACCATAAAACATTTCTTAATTTTTGGCGCTTCGGCTAGGCGACTAATTTCGTATTCCTTTATTTGCTCCAAATGTTCATTAATAAGTTCAATTGTTCCCTTGTCGATATTTAGTTCTTCGACGGCCGGTATTTTTGCCTCAATGTATGCAATAAAATTTTTGAGGCCGTGCGATACTTGTTCAACATCAATTTTGTTTCCGTCGTCAATCATGCAAGCGGTAACGGCGCATTCCTTTTTTACTCTCTCAAGTTTTTGTTCAAGTGCGATTTTTTGTAATAGAACAATTTCATAAACTTGATCAAGTGATTCTCTGGTTAATCCTTTGGTGTTAAATTCTCTCATGGTTAATTTCCTTTTGTTTTTTTAATATTAATTCGGTCAAGTCGGATTGACATAATACACACAAATAAAAAGTTGATGTATTTGTCGAGTCTTTAAGACCTATATTTATACCGTTTATTAATTTCGTTTCGCGAAAACAGCTTTGACAATTTTGAATCTTTTCCGGTTTTTCTATCAGTTTTATCACAATTAATTCTCTTGTTTCATGTTTTCGTTAATCTGATATTCTTTTAATTCGTCTAAATGGTTAACCAAAATGTCGGCCTTTTTAATTCCAAAATTAAATATTGGTTTCTTAATTTTCTTTTCGCCAGTTTTCTTGTCAAATTCAACGGCCTTTTCGCCATTTTCATCAACCTGGTAAACCTTGAATTGATTGTTTCCGTTAAATTGTTCGTCGGTAAATACTTTAGTTTTCATTTTTAATTTCTCCCTTCATTTACTGAAAAACCAAATGCCTGGCCTTTATTATTTACTTTAAATCTATTTTTCCATTTGCAATTATGGCAAACGCAAATATATTCCTTTGTAATAACTGGTTTGCTAACATTTCCGTTAATTTTTAAATGTTTGCCAACGTTTTCATAAAGATTATTATATTCTTTTTCTTTTTTATTTAGCATATATGTTAAAGATAATATCGCAATGGCGCAATTTAATAACATTAAATATAAAACTGTTTCGTCTAAAAATAATTCATTCATAATAAAACCTTATTTTAATATTAATATTGCTATGTAAAAAGTTTTTGTTATTGAAATTGCCGAAGATATTGCCCCCGGTTCATCCGTCGGCGTCACATTGGTTGAGCTAGAACAATTTGTTGAACTTATTTCATATCCTTTTTCTAGCGAATCATTTAACAATTCCGAAAACTCTTCGCTAGAACTAGATTCAATAATCTTTACCCTTTCTTTTGGTTCCGGTTTTAAAATAGAATCAAGAGATAGGCAACCGGCCTGGGCCATTGTTAACATTGTTCCTAGCAATTTGATAACATCATTGACCGAATAAGGCGTTGTGTTGGATAAATCAATTACGGCTTGGCCTAACTCCGATTTATGTTTAAACATTTCTATATTTCCATTATTGTTCATTTTTTTATTCCTGTAATTTAAAGTTTTTCTCAATTCTTGTAAAATGACATAATTTGCGGAACCTATAGTTAATAACCCGGGAAATTCTTTTATTCTCTTAATCTCTTTTTCAATTTCTTCGTTCGTCATTTTGCTAATGTTCATATTTCACCCCATTTTTCACGTTCCAAATGATTATATCTTTTAATGAAATTTCAATTGGTTCTTCGGCCTTTTTTTCAGCTTTTATTTTGTTTCCTGGTATTGATATATATTTACTGATAAACCCATTATGTTTTAAATATTTTAAAACCATTAAATGATAATTTTTATTTTCAATCATATTTCGCCCCTACTTTTTAAACCCATATAAAATTCGAATGCATCTTTATTGCATCTAATAGCATTACGACGCCAGTTAACAATTTTAAGGCCCTCGTAATTGCGCGCTCTACTTAATGCGACATACGCCATACCTTCGGCGAAACACCTGGTAAGATCGACTTGTAAATAGTCTAACGTCATGCCTTGCGATTTATGAACCGTAATGGCCCAACCTAATTTAATAGGGAATTGTTTAAATGACGCCAATATTCGGGTTTTATCGTTTTCTTTTTTCTCTATTTTCCAAACGTTAATTGGAATTGAAACTATTTCGTCGGAGTCAAATAAACGAATTCGCATGGCCTCGACGGTTTCTTTAAACATTCCAATTTTGATTTCGGTTTCAGTTAACCCTAAATATTCGCCCATAGAACCGTTTACATATCTATAATTTACGTCATTAACCAGAACCATGACTTGCGCCCCAACTTTTATTTCAAGCGTTTCCATAGCGTTACAATCGCGAACTATCTGGTCTTTATACTTTTGATTTATTCCCGTTATTTTCGCCTGGTATGTTTCTAATTTCGAACCGATCTTTTCCAGGTATTTATTGTTAAACGTATTCACTTCGTTATTCGTACTTAATAAATTGACCGGTTCAACGCCGTCCGGAAATTCATGCTTATAAGTATTAAAAAAGTATTCGTCAACGGCGTCATTTATGGCCCCGGCCCGAACCATATTCAAGGCAAGGCAAAACTTTTCGTCGTCCTGGCGCTTAATTTCTTTTAAATAAATAATTTTAAAATCTAGCTCCTGGAAAACGGGCGATTGAAAAACCCAGGGGCGCGACATTTCTTTTTTCTCGTATGGTTTAACGATCGGCGGTAGCTGCATAAAATCGCCAGAAAATATAACCTGGACGCCGCCAAATGGTTTACTATTTCCGATTACATATTGAAAAAGCGCGTCCAACAATTCAAACGCGTCGGACCTTAACATTGAAACTTCGTCTATAATTAAAAGTTCAATCGCTTTAATTTCCCAACGCTTTTCATTTCTAAACTTATAAGAATTTACAATATTTTTTAATTGTTTCTTTTTAGTATTTACGCCGATTCCAGTACAACGATGAATTGTTTCGCCAAAATCAAATTGTAAGCTGGCCATACCGGTCATTGCGGTTCTAGCGACGTTTAAATTATTGTCGTCGGCCCATTCTAAGACCTTTCGTAAATTGTAAGATTTTCCCACGCCGGCGCCGCCAGTTAAAAGGATATTTCTTTTATCGTCCAGGGCGGAGAGTATTTCGTTAATTGGTTCCATTTAATATTGCCTCGTAAGTTCTTGGGCCAACAATTAATTTGCCGTGCATAATAAAGCTTTTTTCCGTGTGTTTGCATTTTAAATATTGTTTTTGAATTATGGTAAAAATCTCAACTTCGAACCCAACTTTTTTAGATAGCCATTTTTCAAAACCCGTTAAACAACTGGCCTCGTTTTGGGAAAATTCCTTAATTGTTCTTGGGTTTGAATTAGATATTAAAAGCCTATCTTTAATTACGTTCATTAATATTATCCTTATAATTAATTCGTAAACGTCGGCCTATAGCCGTCAACGTTTGAATTCGTGCTAACTAATTTTAATTTACTGCCATTAAAAAAATAAACGGTTTGCTCCCGTTTTTTAAATTCGTACATTTTTTCGTTGCCGCCTAAAATAACTTTGTCTAAATGTTTTAAATCTCTTTCCAAGCGGGCCAGGCCCTGGGCCATACCCTTATAACTCATTATTAAGGCGAATTGATTTTCTTTTTGTAAACAATGGGAAATTGCGGCCAGGTAAAACATTTTTATTCCATTTTTTGCTTTATTTATTTAAAAAATTTTTCTCATTTTGTAATTTCTAGGTCAACTAAATTAGAATGCGAAAGTGATTTTTCGGCAATATCCAATAAAAAGTCGACTTGTTCGGACTTATTTAGCATATTAAAAACAAATGCCTTGTCCGAAATTGCATTAATCATGTTATTTAAACGCGCCTCATTTACTGAAACGTTTAAACTTACCTTTTTGTGGTTGCTTCTTTTCCTTTTAAAATCGACAACAATTTCTTCTAAACTCATAAAAACCTCGTATGAATATGTTAATAAATTTTTAGGTATAATAATATAATTTAAGCGTAACTAAAAGGTTTATTACGTGTGCATGTATATATTTCATAAATAAAAAACTTTATTCGTCGGATTGTAAGGTTTTATTTCTGCATGTAACCTTTGCCATATTCTTACAATCCTTAATAATTTCAAAGACTTAGCTTAGGTGTAACTTGTTACCATAATATATATAACCCCTATAGAGAAAGAGAGAGAGAGGGCCATATGCGTCATTATTTTATTCTATAAGGGTCTATATATCCGGAAGATACGGTTACACCTAACGAGATATTTCGAAAAAGGTCAATGATTTCAATAGCTTTGTATACATATATAGTGTAACCGGGCCGTAACCGACCCCTATAATTTCAATGGTTTATACGGTTACACCTACGGTTACGGCCGGTTACGGCCACATTTCAATGACTTACGAAATGGTGTAAATAGTTTTCGGTTCTGATAGGTATTGTCTATCAAAGTTTTTTCCCGATAGGTAAATAATATTAGACTTTGGAGAGTGATTATTTTAATTTATTGCCCACATAAACCGGGAAAGGTTTTATTATTAACTTAACTGAATTAATAGTGTGTGTTTCTTTCCTGGTTTATTTTTTTGGGGGGCGACAGCATTGTTGGTAATGCTCAAGGTGTAAAAACCTTGGAACGTTGGTTCGATTCCGGCCGCCCCCTCTTAATTTTTAACTAGCGACCAGTTAGCGGATTAAGAAACTTCGGTTGTGCTTAAAAAGCGAAAGGCGTAATTCGATATTGGACGCCAGGTTTGTCGAATGATCTGGTTTTAATAAGAATGATTTTAATCGGCTATTAGTTTTATGCGCATTTACGATTATTACTTTCAAAGTTCCGGTAAAGGCGAATAAGCAAGTTGGACGGTAAAGCAAGCGTTACATTAAGCTTATTCGCCTTTTTTATAAAAAAATAAATTCATATTCCTAACGCAATTTTGAATATGATTCTGATATGTCAGTAAAGGCCGAAACGGACAAGGTTATTCCAGAAACGTTTCGGTCTTTTTTAATGTCAGAAAATAACAGTTTCCAACTTTCAATTTTAATTCAATAATTTATTTGTGTGTGTGTGCGATAGCATTTTTTATTAATTGTCTTCGTGTCAAAATGTCTCTCAATTTAAGGCCGTGATAATATCGCGGCCTTTTTATTTCTTGACTATTATGGTTTAACTCTCCTAGTATTTTCTAAACAATAACCACAAAGGGGAATTTATGAGCGTCTCAAAAGAGCGTCGCGAAGCTTACGGAAAATTCACAATTTTAAAGTATTTTCATTATGATCATTTGCCGAAGCATTTACAGGAGGTATCGAAACCGTTTAACGATCTAGCCTATTCTATTGCGGACCGTTTTATTGACGGAAAAGCGCCAGATATTGCGGAAACAATATCGTCATTAAGAAAACTTTTAGAATCAAAAGATTGCGCCGTTAGGGCATCAATTATGCCAAAAGGAAATTAATTATGAGACTGACAACAAAAGGGCGTTACGCCTTAATTGCTATGACCTATATGAAAATTAAGCACGACGAAGGCCATACTGCGCCCGTAAGACTCGCGGACATATCAAGCGATGAAAACATGCCTTTAAATTATTTGGAGCAGTTATTTCGAAAATTAAGACTTGCTAACCTGGTTTTTTCAGTTCGGGGGCCTGGGGGCGGTTACAAGTTGGCGGTTGAAAAATGCGACGTATCAAAGGCGAAATTTGCGACGGCAAAAATTTCCTACAAAGAAATATTGGACGCGGTTGGCGAAAAGGTTTCTTTTCACGAAAACCTGGACGGGAACGCCGGAACATCAAGCGCCGGAATTGTTGTTTCTCAATTGTCGATAATTAAAAGCAATCTTATTAAAGATTTTAATTCGATGATTATTTAGGTTTATGACGGGGTTTAATCGCTCCGTTTATTCCACATGTTAACAGCATCGTCCGCGCTTACGTCTGACGTTGGGCCAGTAATAAAGCAATCGCCGTCGCGACAACCTACAACAAAATAAAATTCATCTAAAATTTCCCCGTAATTACATTTGTAATGCAATTTTTGAACCTTTAAATCATCGCCGCCACAAAACGGGCATGGTTTTAAATTGAATTTTTCCATAATTATTTCCCTTTTTTAATATGTTTTGGCGTGACTTCGACGTTAACGTTGAGGGTCGCGTCAATATATGCGTCGATAATTTTTTGCGGCGACATTCCCAGGCGCTTCAATTCCGCTTTAATTTCTTTATTAATTCGGCCGGAAAAATTGTCGTCTTTGTTTAGTTCGCTTGGTTTCATTTTATTGCCTATGTTGGTTACAAATTTCGTCATAGTATTTTTTAAATCTCTTTTGGAATCGTTTGTGTTTGCGAAATTTCAACATATCAGGGGTTATTATATAATTCGATCTTATAAAAAAATCTATCATAACCCTGGCGTCGAAAATATTCATTCCGCCCCTTACGACTTCCAATAGCATTTTCTTTTGTTCTTTTGTGTATTCTTTCATACAACTATTTTACTATGGTTTTGGTTTATCTAAAGTAAAGTTTACGCACGCCCCGTCATTACTATTATTAACGCCGGTTAATAACCCGTTTATTTTGGCAAACTTACGAACGTTCTTTAAGCCCGTTCCGCTACCCGTGGGCTTGTCGGTTATTGGTATATGATTGTTTACATTAACCAAAATTTCTTTACTGAAACCGCCGCCATTGTCCGAAAAAGCAAGGCAATCGCCGCTTAAAAATACATGAATTTTAGTGGCCCCAGACTCAAAGGCGTTTTTAAAAATGTTCGTTATCGTGTCCTTGAATAGCGCCTTGGATACCTTCGGAAAATTGTTCGACTGTATATCCATTGTTTCTTCCAGGGAAAAGGTTTCCGCTATTTCTGGAACAAGTTTTCTACATAATGGAATTACGTCTTCTTTGTCCAGGGCCACGGTATCGCGCACCTTGTCGGCCGCGTCCTTTACGCGTTCAATAGCATTGGCGGCGATTTTATTTATTTCGCTACTTTTTGATATTGATAATATCCGGCCCAACAATAGGGCGACGGCGTTTAAGTCATTATTTAAATCGTGTGTATCATTCATATTTATTTTCCTTATTACATTGGCCCCGAAGGGCCTGGCCTTATTAGTATTGTATTTTATAAAAAATTCTATCTGTTAAAGCGCGGCCCATTTTTTCGGCCATTGTCTTTTTAATATGGTAGTTAACCGAATTTCTATCAAAAGAAGACTCTCCAGGAGCAACAAAACTTTCCTTGATTTTTATTGCCTGGTTAATTTGTTCTTGCGTTGGTTCAAAATCAAAACTAATTCTAATTCCGGAACCAGTGTAAAATCTCGTATCGTCGATTAAATCGCCATGGGCCTCAAGGGTAGAAAAAGCTTCGATTTTTTCTAGCACATCGTCACTTACCAGGCTTTTAATAGTTACACTGATATTTCCGTTATTTCTTACCGAGTTTTTAACTCCGGCCTCTTTTAGAATTTTCTTAATCTCTTTTGTTGCCATGTCTTCGTTCCCTTGTTTGTTTCTATGACTAATATTATCAAGTATTGGCAAATTTGTCAATACACCGCGTCATAAAAACAAGCCTAATAAGTTACCGAAATCACTTCTTTTTTGATCTTTTTTCTATACTCTTTTTAAATCGCCTATTAACTTCGATCTGATACCAGGCCCGTATTATGTAAAGAATTGCGCCCTGGTCCGTCTCTTTTCCGGTCATTTGCTTAACCGTGGCCCAAAATCTCGGTTCTATCCTGGCGCCTAGTCTTTTCATTGGTCTGGCCCTATTTTAAAGGTTGGATAGTAGACGCGAACGGGGCCGCCGTTATACTTATAGCCTTTTCGTTGTATAATAACGGCCCACATAATAGCGCCGTCCGTCGTTGTTTCCCAACTTTCAACAATACATTCTATTTTGGTATCAGTTGGAACATATTCGTTTCGACCGTCATGGTTTATTAATGTGGCCTTAAAATTAAAAACTTTCATAATGTTAACCCCTTATTCGTCCAACCTATATTCGTTTAAAATCATAGCGTGGGCCGTTTGAACGGTTGGCAAGCCCTTAAACCTACGCGAACCATTCTTATAAATGTCAAACATCCCAAGGTGATCTTCCTCAATTTCCCAAACAGTAGTTCCAATTAAAAATTTCATATTATGCCGCCTTTTCAAGTTCACGTTCCTGGCGCTCATATTCCGCCATTTGTTTATCGTAATAATTTTGTTCACGTTCCCATAGTTCCGTTTCTAATTCGCCCCTTATTTCTTCATAGTCGGCCCCGTTTACGCCCCTGGTATAGTTTTCGTCCAGGACTTCTTTTATCTTTTTTGTGGGCCAGTTTTTTAAACTCATGGGTTCGTTCCTTTGTTCTAAATACATTATGACACGCCATGACAAATTTGTCAATACATTTTTGTCAGGTATTGCATTTTTTTATATATATTTAGTCAAGTATTATCAACAACTTGCACACATGGCGAAAATAATAAATAATAAATATATGAAGGGAAAAACCGGAAATTTAATTTTAAACAGGAAAGTAGGCGAATCGGTCCAGGTTGACGGGCCAGCAACGTTCACAGTTAAGGAAATTAAAAAAGGTAAGGTTATTCTTTTAATAGACGCAAATGACGAAACCGAAATATTACGAGGGTCCAAGGAAACGGCCGAACATAAAGAAGACGCCAAAGAATAGGCGCTAAACGTGGCCCGCCGGCCTGGACCTGGTAGCCGGCCACGTTTTTTTAAAAAAGGAATTTGGAAATGAGTAATGAAAAGACCACGACAAAAAAGAAACGCGGACGGCCCAAAAAGGTCGCGGACGGC
>Ga0224506_10001362_pt1 | contig 17627 bp, 17 predicted proteins | sample SF_Jan12_sed_USG_2_FD_169108 | JGI IMG/M metagenome (GOLD analysis project Ga0224506, IMG submission 169108) | Sediment microbial communities from San Francisco Bay, California, United States - SF_Jan12_sed_USGS_8_1 | ecosystem: Environmental > Aquatic > Marine > Sediment | place: USA... | reverse complement strand
ACCTATTTCGATCAAAAACTTTCTCTCCTATGTGGACGAGAAATTCTACGACGGGACGATTTTCCACCGGGTGATCAAGGGCTTTATGATCCAGGCTGGCGGTATGTCCGAAGACCTTGCCGAAAAACCGGGCAAGCCGATGATCAAAAACGAAGCGAAAAACGGACTGAGCAATAAAAGAGGAACGATCGCCATGGGCCGGATGCAAGGCATAAACACCATCTCCTGCCACTTTTACATCAACCATGTCGACAATCCAGGCCTGGACTACAGGGATGAGACTCCCCGCGGCTTCGGATACCCTGTTTTCGGAAAAGTGACCAAGGGAATGGATGTCGTCGATGCCATTGCCAACGTCAAGACCATGGTGAAATCAGGCATGCCGGATGTCCCCCGGGAGACAGTCACCATCATCTCCATCAGGAGGATTGATAATAACTGATTTCTTGTCCAAGGTCTTCATCCCGCTTCAGGCTCTGCAATCATCCCTGCTGAAGGAGACTCTATGATATTCGCTTTCTTTCATCTCCTCCTCCTCCTCGGCATCCTCGGTTTCGCGTTCTATTCACTTATTTTCCTGGGAAATGTACTGCGCTTTGCCCTGATAATCGCCATGCTGACCGCCTACTACTTCATCGCCCTTCATAAAAACGTGAAAGAAGAGATCAAGAGAAAAAAGAAGAAGAAAAAGAAAAAAAAGAAATAAAAGGACCTTTATTTCTATGCCCATTTTCTTTGCCTTTTCGGATGAATCGGGAAAATACAAAAAAGAGAGGACAGACAAGTTTATCTCCAAAAATCCTTTTTACTGCAGGTCAGCCGTCCTGCTCGAAGCCGAAGACTGGATAAGCCTCCAGGAGAAATTTCACAGTCTCAAGAAAGACCTGCTGGATGTGGACTACCAGCAGGAAGTGAAATGGTCTTACATCTGGTCGCTGTTCAAACATTTCCAGAAAAAAGAGGGCGTTCCTCAAAACAAACCCTACTTCTCACTGCGCCAGCATTCTCTCGATTCGCTGGTGGAGTTCATCAGGCGAGTGCTTCAGCTCCTCAACGAATGTCCAAGCTGCCGCGTCGCCCTGACCCTGACCTTCAACGAAAGAGACAAAACAGAACCCCTGGAAACAAAACGCGTCTTGAAACTTCATATGAGCCGCATCCTGGAGACAATCGAAGGGGAAATGAGGAAAACTCCCGGAAGTGTCGGCGTGCTGTTCCTGAACCGCGAGGAGCCTGCCATCGAAAGGCGCTTAAAAGAAGCCATCTCTGAGATCCACAAGGAAGGCCCTCAGCCGCAATATCCCCATATAAAGGACAGCCTGGATTTTGAGTATTTCTCCCAGAGCTTCGGCAGCCAACTGGCGGATTACTATGCCGGAGTCTTCAACGGCTGCTGCCGGCTCTACGCCCAAAGCATAGACCTCTTCCGTCATCAGGTCTGGCCGAAAGTGTTCAAGAAAGGAGATGAAGCACTGGGCTGCGGAATCGTTGAAATCCCGGAAAGCCAGAAAAACAGAGAAATACTCAAAGGAATACTGGAAAAGGTCTTTGCCTCGGAAGAAAAAGATTACAAGATAAGCCTGGATGCCAAGCTGAGGACAGGCAAATAACCATGGACTTTTTCGAACGCACTCTCCGCTTCCTCGGCGCCGTTGTCTGGGGCCCTCATATGCTCATCCTTCTTCTGGGAGTGGGAATCTACCTGACTATCCGCCTGCGATTTGTCCAGCTGCGCCGCTTCGGCCTTTCTATCCGCCTGCTTCTCGGGCGCAAGGATTTCGGCGAAAGCTCAACAGAGCGCAAGGGAGAGATCACTCCTTTCCAGGCTTTGGCCACCTCCCTGGCCGCTGTCATCGGCAACGGAAACATCGCCGGCGTCTGCACAGCCATCGCCATGGGCGGGCCAGGAGCCGTTTTCTGGATGTGGCTGGCTGCCTTCTTCGGCATGGCGATCAAAGTGGCTGAAGCCGTGCTCGGCCAGAAATTCAAAACAACAGCCCCTGACGGGTCAATAGTCGGCGGGCCCATGTATTACATCAGATATGGCCTGGGGCTTCCCTGGCTGGCAGGCATTTTTGCCTTTTTCATGGGCTGCAAGCCTCTCTTTTCCACCACCTCCATCCAGTCCAACTCGGTGGCGCTGGCGATGAAAACACAGCTCGGGATCGAACCCTGGATGACTGGACTGGGCCTGGCTGTCCTGACCTGGCTTGTCATCATCGGCGGAATCAAATCCATCGCCAAGGTCACCGAGTTCTTGAGCCCGATCATGGTCTTCTTTTATATTTTGGGCGCGTTGTTCACCATCATCATCTTCGCTGATAAAATTCCCCATGCCCTCTCCCTCATCTTTGTCAGCGCCTTCAAGCCTTCAGCCATCAGCGGAGGGGTAGCGGGGATGACCATAAGGAACGCCATCCGCTACGGTTTTGCCAGGGGTGCCTACTCCAATGAAGCCGGAACCGGGACTGCAGCCGTTTACCATGCCGCAGCCCGGACCAGCGAGCCGGTAAGGCAGGGGCTCATCGCCTCCTTGGACGTGTTCGTCGACACTCTGGTCATCTGCACTCTCACCGCCCTGACGGTCCTGGTTACAGGCGTCTGGAATGAGGGGATCACCAGCACAGCGATGACCGCTGCGGCGTTCAACGCTGCGCTACCCAGAATCGGCGGCTTGATCGTCGCTTTAAGCTCTTTTCTCTTTGGCTACTCCAGCCTGATCGCAGTCCCCTACTATGGAGAAATCTCTTTCAGCTATCTTTTAGGCTCATGGATCAAGCAGCCCTTCCGCTGGATATTCTGCGTTGTTATCTTCATCGGAGCCACTCTCAAAGTCGAAGAGGCCTGGTCCATCGGAGACGTTTTCAACGGCATGATGGCTGCCCCGAACCTGATCGGGCTGATCGGGCTGGCCGGCCTGGCGGCGATCTCGGTCAAGGGCTATTTGAAAAAAATGGACAATTTAAAAACAAGCAATATCCGGAAATAACATGATATGATGAAATTCATTTTTTGTATCTATTATGGCGAGTTTATATCTATAATAGTGAGGAGTAAAAGGATAATATAAAGATGATATCATCGGCGTCTTGGCGAGCGCAACGCGGCAATCTCATGAGATAAAACGCCCACGTCAATGACTTTTCGCCGAATATTTGAGTAATAAGACCAGCGAATAAAAATATTTCTGGAGGTTTCGATGAAACACAATAAGCTGATTTTATTACCCGCTCTTATCTTAATTCTTCTGTTTTTTTCTTTCACCATCCGTGCTGAAAAGACGGACAGTGACCTTCAAAAAGGGTTAGATTCCATCCTTCCCCTGGATGCCTACGGTTATGTGAAGACCATGTGTCTGCCCCGGTATGCCGGACGGCACACCGGCCACGAAGGCTATACCGGAGCAGCCAGATGGGCAGCCGGCAAATTCAAAGAATGGGGACTCAAACCGATTAGCGGGAAAGTGGGATACCTTCAAGCCTATCCTTCTCCTTATGTGGTTGTTGATAAAGCGGAGATGACCCTTCACCTTATAGAGAGACAGAGACAGCCGGAGGCGGAGCCCTCTTTTAAAGAAGTCCCGCTCAAGCCTCTTACAGACTTCATGCCCATGCTCTTCAGCGACAGCGGCGACCACACGGCTGAGCTGGTATTTGCCGGCTGGGGAATATGCGCGCCCGAGATCGGCTACGACGATTATGCCAGGCTCGATGTCCGGGGAAAGTTCATCCTCTGCTTCAGAGGAACTCCTGACCGGAGGGACGACCGGTACCAGAAACATGACCATCACCGCTTCCGGATGAAAACAGCCAGGGAGAAGGGAGCGCTGGGCCTTTTCTATATTTACGAAGAGCCGCTAGCCAATCCTAACGGAGACTGGATCGAAGGCTTCACTCCGGCCATCATCAGTGAAAAGACCGCGGACATGATCCTGGAAGAGAGGGGGATAAAATCGACGGATTTAAGAAACGATCTTTCCACCTACAAGCAACCCATCTCTTTTCCCCTCCAGTCAAAGATAAAGTTCAAAGTGGAATCCAGGAATTTTCCCGGCGGCGTCGGTTATAACGTTGTCGGTTACGTGGAAGGCTCTGACCCCAAGCTCAAGAAAGAATGCCTGGTCATCGGAGGACATTTCGACCACTGCGGAGAGCACATGGAGCTTCTCTTTTCCGGAGCAAATGACAACGCCAGCGGCAGTGCGGTGGTGATGGAGGTGGCGCAGGCCTTTGCCGTGCTGAAGAAGAAGCCGAAACGCTCGGTGGTCTTTGTCCTCTTCGGCGGAGAAGAGATGGGGCTGATGGGCTCCACCTATTTCGCAGACCATGTTCCTGGCCAGTTCGAGAAGCTCGATGCCATGTTCAACTTTGACATGGTCGGAGAAGGGGACGGGGCAGGCTGTTCGGTCAGCGCCGAACATGAGGATCTGAAAAAAGCGCTTGAGGAGGCGGATAAACACATCAATATCTTAAGGAGAATCGGAACCATCAGAGGCGTGGGAGTCCGGAGTTCCGACTATGCCCCCTTCTTTCTTAAAGGCGCCGCCTGTGTTTCCTTTGCCTCGAACGGTCCTCATCTCGCCTATCATCTGCCGGGTGACAGCATCTACCGCATCAACCCGGACATCATGGCTGATATCGCCCGGGTGACTCTCCTGACCGCTCACCACTGGGCCAACCGGTAAAAAACTAAAAATTGGGGACTGTCCCCGATTTTCACTATCCCCAATTTTCAGTGGACGGTAAAACTTTTAGAATGTCATTGCGAGCGCAGCGCGGCAATCTCATAGAAAAAAAGGCTGGCTCTTCTTGCTGGGACCAAGGAATGACAGGTTAAACGAGCCCAGCTTGAAAAGCCAGCCTGACGATTTCCTATCTGATGATCTTTCCGGAGATAACCAGGACCAATGCCCTGTCTCCGCCGTCGAGCTTGGAGATCCCGACGATGGTCTTCTCTCCGCTCCTCAAATTCAGAGCCGTCTGGATGAGGGAAACGTTCTCTCTTTGGGCCATATTTTCTGTTTTCCTGACTCTATCATGCTGCAGCTCAAGTTCCACCTGGAAGGCATCTCCTTTCTCTTCTCTGACGTAACGCGGTCTCATCTGAAGCCTGAATTCCAAATCTGAGCCTCCGATTCTCTGGTCTGAGAGGCTTCCGTCTTGAACCCTGAGTAAAGCCGAGCCAATTTTATACAGAGATTTAAAGCTCATCACTCTCTGCATCTCTTTCATCACCGGGTCTGATTCCAATCCTTTATCAACAGGTTTTTTCCCGGCTGCTGTCACTTCTTCCTGTTCCTCTTTAAACGAGCCCACGATCAGGTCTACGGTGAACAGGATATCCACTGGTTTGATATCGACATTCTTGATAAGGTTAAGCATTTTCTCGATTATCTCAGGGGTATCCTGGATGGTGATGATATTCAACTCATCATCAGAAAGTATCCGGCCGTATTCACTTATATAGGTAAAAAGAAGCGACTTGATTTGTCTCGCCTTGACGTACTTCAACTGGATGAACTCTTTTCTCAGCTCAGGTTTTTTTTGCTGTTCCTCTGAAGCGAAAACGCTCGATGTGGCTCCGAGCAGGAGCAAAAAAACAAGCAAAATCCCGATTGATTTTTTCATTCGTTGACCTCCAACGTAAAGTTTTTATCGAAAAACCAGATGATTTTCTGTCCGGTTTCGGGCAGAATCATGGTCATTCTCACCACTTCTTGCTGAGACTCCTCCAGAGAGCCGCCTGAAAGCCGGGCCTGAGTCCGGGAGGATACTCCTGAATCCGGCCTCATCCCTTCCCCGATATCAAAAGGCCTCACGACCAGCAGCAAAGTCAAAGCCACAGCCAGAACGCCCATCATCACGTATGCCCAGGCTTTCCGGAATGGCAAGGGAGCCAAAGTCGAAACTTCGGGCTTTTTCTGCGTCACTGCGTTCTGAACCGCCCGCTGCCACTCGTTCTCTTCCCAGTCTTTTCTATCCTTTTCCAGCCATTCTTTTGTCGTCTCGAGCGACAGTATATAGGCGTCGTACTCACGCTGACACTCGGGACATCTCTCCAGATGAGCTTTCACGGCCGAAATTCGAGATGAGCGGAGATCCCCTCCCGCCATGAGCGGCAGCAGACGATAAACCTTTTTACACTTCATTTTTTACCTCTTCTCTGTATCCAAGATTCATTCTTTCAAACTGGGCCCGGATCTTCTTTCTGGCCCGGGAGAGATGGGTCCGGACGCTCAGCGAAGAGCATTTGAGGATCTTCGAAGTCTCGTCCACTGAGAAGCCGTCTCCATCCCGGAGAAGAAAAACGGCTTTTTCCCGGGGGCTTAGGTTCTTGAGGCAGGCCTCGATCCTGTCTTTTATCTCTTTATTCTGGAACTGCCGTTCCGGGTCAGGGCTGCGACTCCATTCCAGGTCCTTTTGCGTCTGCACGGAGTCCTCAAACCTCTTTTTCTTCCTCAAGAAATCACAGGCGGAGTTTATCGTTATTTTATAGGCCCAGCTCTTGAAGCTTTTTCCTCTTTTGAACCTGTGTAGATATTTGTAGACCTTGATCAGCGCATCCTGGCAGACCTCTTTGGCCTCTTCCCTATTTCCTGTCATCCGATAGGCCATGTTCAAAAGTCCCTGACGGTAGGGCCGAAGAAGCTGCTCAAAGGAGGAATGGTCTCCTTGAAGGACTTCACCAACCAGCTCGTCTTCATTCTTCATCCACATTAATATACCTGTCAAAAGCCCGGAATGTTAAGGAAAAAAACAATTTTTCTTAATAGATTGCCGCGCTTCGCTCGCAATAACATTTGCTGGGAAAGAAGAGGAAAAAAGGGGCCCGGCCCCTTTTTCTGCATTATTTATTATGAAGCATCTTTTTTTTCGTGATGAGGGAAGCATCCGACCTTATGGGGAAATGCGGCGACGGTTCCTCTCCATCCGGAGCCCATGGTGGAGGGTGGGAGGGTCTTGGCGAGGATGGAGGGAAACCGGCGCTTTAACAGATTACACCTCCATGATTAACTGCCATAGAAAGATGCTTAATAATGATCAGGAAAGGTTGACTAAGATGAGGAAATCATTTATTTTGTTATCTATGACTTTCTTCTCCAAGCTCAGGCCTTATGAAAGTCAGGATTAAGACACGCAAGAAAAGGGCCGAAGCCCGCCGCATCCATATTCTCTCTTTTATTCTCCTCTCCTTCTCTCTGTTTATCATCCTCAGCTTCATGCCCAAAGATGATCCTTTGATCGAAGAAATTACAATCCCGCCTCCAGAGGAAAACCCGAGCGCTCCGGCTGTCCTGGAGGAAAACAAGAAGACCATCCGCAGAGGAATGACCCTTTCGGATATCCTGGCTGAGTATGGTCTTCCGCCTGCTGAGATACACAACCTGAGAAGGGACGTGAAGCCGGTCTACGACCTGGCAAGGATAAAGGCCGGCCAGGAGATCAGGGTCTGCACCGTTCAGCCGGGAGAATTCGTCTCCCTGGAATACGATATAGACGACAAGGATTACCTCTACGTCCAGAAAAAAGAGGAAGCCTATACGGCTGAGATTAAGAAGATACCGTACGATATCAGAGTCAACACGATCTGGGGGACCATCGACGATTTTCTCATCACTGCTGTCAATGAAAAGGGCGAGCAAGTGCAACTGGCTCTCGACCTGGCTGACATTTTTGCCTGGGATATAGACTTCTATGCGGACCTGCGGAAAGGCGACTCCTTTAAAGTCATCTTCGAAAAGAAATACCTGAACAACGAGTTCGTCGGATACAGGAACATCCTCGCCGCTGAATTCACCACCCAGGGCAAGACATTTTATGCTTTTCGCTACACTTACCCTGACACCAACGAGGTGGACTACTTCGACTTAGAAGGCGGGTCTCTGAGAAAATCGTTCAGGATATCCCCTATCCGGTACAACAGAATCACCTCCCGCTTCAGCTACAACAGGCTCCATCCGATCCGCAAGGTTTACCGTCCCCACCTTGGAGTGGACTATGCTGCCGATATCGGAACCCCTGTCCAGGCGACAGCAGACGGGACAGTCATATCTGCCGGTATTCAAGGAGCTTCAGGCCGCATGGTCAGGATCAGGCACAAAAACAGTTATGAAACCATGTACCTTCATCTCAGGAATATCGTCAGAGGGGTAGAAAAAGGAGCAAAAGTCAAAGAAGGACAACTCATCGGGCATGTGGGCTCATCAGGAGAATCCACCGGCCCTCACCTGGACTACAGGATCAAAAAGGACGGAAAATTCATCAACCCCCTCACCTTCAAACCAGAGCCTGTTAAACCTCTCAGGAAAGAATTTCTGGAGGATTTCAAGAAACTCGCCGATAGCTACCTTGTCTGTTTCGATGCTTCCCTGATGGTCTTTTCCTGCCTCAGCAGCCTTTGACAAAAAAGGGGCATGCTATTTTTTAAGAAAAGGGGACAGTCCCTCTTATACTTAAGATAAGGACTGAATGGGACAGTCCCCAAAAATAGCCTGTCCCCTTTTTTTATCTATGAATTTTTACTTCTTCTCTGAATTTCCGCGAGAACCTGTGCTTTTGGAACCGGCCCCCGAACTCCGAGAGCTCGATGACTGCGTTCCCCACGACGAGCTTGAAGACGACGAGGAGTGGCCTCTGTCCGAGCCGGAATAATACGAGCCTCCGCCAGAGGGAGAAACACCTGTCATACTGACCATGTTCGTGCTTCGCCGCACTGTCCTTGAAGTCAGGGCCAGCTCAGGGCACTCAATCTGGTTGAAGCGGCTGGAATACTTCAAGGAGACTCCTGCCCGGCGGGCCACGATGGCATCGGGATTCCAATCCCTGAAACGAACAGGGACAAACGGCTCCCGCGATGTTATTGCAGCGGATTTACCTTTCTTCCCTGCTGTGGACGGAACAAGGCGAGCATCTCTTTTCCTGATACCGACGGCCCGCTCAGAAGACGTATTTCTAGCGGGATCAATCCTTCTTGCGGCCTTTGAAGGTACGGCATTCGAAGGAGCAGCTCCCTCCCTTCCCTTTATTCCGGAAAGAGCGGGGCTGGCATTCATTTTGGAGAAGGCCCTGGCCTCATTTTCCCTGTAGGCTTTGACCGCCTCTCTATAAGGATTTACAACTGTCCTCTGAGGCTGGGCATTCTTTAACGCTGATTGAGGAAGCTCGCGGAAGAGAATGGCTCCCTTTTGAATCCTGGCCGCGTTCAAATCTTCCTTTTTTACAAAAACGGCCTGCTCGATATTTTTCCGGAGGGATGCCAGGATTCCGCTATCTCCGGCCTTCAACGCTGAAACAACCTTCTTGTAGGTTCCTTTGAGCTCCTTGGGCACCGGATACAGGGAGGACGGCTTCTTCAGCTGGGCTTTGCTGATCTTATATTTGACACTATTCCATTCAATCCCCTCGTTCTGCGGGTTATCGGCGAGAGGATCATAAAGCATGTCGTAGAGGAACGGTTCGCTATAATAATAATAGGGATAGAAATTATAATACATGCCGTAGAAATACCAATCCCACATCGACCACGGCCTCCAGCCATAGTAGCCCATATGGAATCCCCAATCCACCCAGGCTGGCGCAAACGCCGACCCAGGAATCCACAGCCAGCCGCGATTTTTATTCCAGACCCAGAGGCCCAGGTGGTAGGGCACCCAGCCCCAGGGCTCTTCCGCCACCCAGAAGAGCTGACCATCCGCCTCTCTCCACTGTCCATAATAATAGGGAGACCAGCTGCCATTGGGATAATAATCATTGAAGTAAGGCCGCCAGACATAGCCGTAGAGGTCGTCCCAGACCCACTCGCCGTATATCGACGAATACTTCTGGGCAAAATAGATAACCGCTGGCGAATACCTGTGGATGGGTTCGGGGATAACGGCTATTCCCCGGTGAAGTTCCTTAAAGTTCTTGTTGATGGAGTCATTCCATAATTCAAAGTCCGCATCCTGCTTGTATTCACCCAAGAGGGCGCGGTGGCTTTTGGAGACGGTCAAACTCTCGGATTTTTTGAGGACCTCTTCTTTCAAGCTATCTCCGTCAGGGCCGTAGAGGACAAAAGCCTTTCCCAGTCTGACCTGGATTTCGCTGCTCCCGTCATCCCTCGCGGCTATCATGGCCACTGCATTGTGGTTCAGTTTCACCGAGGCGTTAGGGGTTATGACCTGGAAGATCTCCGGGTAGGAATACCGCTTGTACATGATGTAGACCTGGCCTCTATTGAGGAGGAAATTCGTGACTTTGCGGACAGTGCTGAGGCTCTTGGCCATGATGGTCTCGATCTTCAGCTCCGTATCCAGGTCAAGGCGGATTATGGTCCCCGTATCCAGTTGAACCTCGCATCTCCTGCCGGCGGTGGTGCGGATGGTATCTCCCGGCAACAGAGGAAAATTCAACACGGCAACCCGGGGAGCTTCCTCCCCTTCACGAATCACCACCGGGTCTTTCCCGTCATGCTGGACCTCAGTGTAGGTTATATAGCCGAAATACACATCGCTCTTGGGCGAATGAATATACGTGTAATGGGACTCCGCGCCCAGAATACCAGGGGAAACAATCAAGACAAAGGCGAGGATTGAAAACAGGAAAATTGATTTTTTATGAATCATTGTCCCTCTCCTATTCCAACACATGTTTCTCACACTTAATTTAAAGCAAACTTTGTGCCAACCTTTCCTCGGGCTAAAGAAATCTGATGGAGAGGGTTTCTGTCCTCTAAAAAAGCCAGGTGTAGCTCATTCATGACACCGGGACAGGGATTATTATTGACAATACCCGCCTAATATCATTAGAATTGTGTTTTCCGTTTAACACTAATGTTTCAAGGAGGTTTTCATGAAAGTCACCCTTAGCGTCTTGAAAGCGGATATAGGCAGCATCGGCGGTCATATCACTCCCAGCAAAGCAATCGTGGACGAAGTCAGGAATTTTGTTAAGGAGAAGAGTAAGAATCTGCTGATCGACTTCTACATCGGCTATACCGGAGACGACATTGCTATCCTGTGCACGCACGAAAGAGGCGTTTCAGACGAAAAAATACATAAAATGGCCTGGGATGCGTTCACAGCCGGAACAGCTGTGGCCAAAAAGCAGGGACTCTACGGCGCAGGGCAGGATTTGCTCAAAGATGCTTTCAGCGGCAACATAAAAGGAATGGGGCCAGCTGTCGCGGAGATGGAATTCGAAGAGCGGCCCAACGAACCCTTTGTCTTTTTCGCAGCAGACAAGACCGATCCCGGCGCATATAACCTGCCTTTCTATCTGGCCTTCACAGACCCCATGTACAACGCCGGACTCATCCTCAGCCCCAAAATGAGCGACGGCTTCACTTTTCGCATTATTGATGTCGGATACACCGAGAAAGACAAGATTATCGAACTCAACGCTCCTGAAGAGGTCTACGACATCGCAGCCCTGCTTCGGGACAACGAGAGGTATGTCATCGAGAGCATCCACTCCAGGGCCAGCGGAAATCAGGCTGCGGTTGTCTCCACCACCCGTCTCCATAACATCGCTGGAAAATACACGGGTAAGGATGACCCCGTAGCTCTGGTCCGCGTCCAGGGAGAATTCCCCGCAACCGGAGAGCTGCTGGCTCCTTTCCAGATCGGGCACTTCGTCGCCGGCTTCATGAGGGGCAGCCATAACGGCCCTCTCATGCCCTGTAAGCTCAACTCGACGATCTCCTTCTTCGACGGCCCGCCGGTTGTCACTGGCGCAGCCTTCTGCGTGAACAATGGAAAACTGACCGAACACGCCGATGTCTTCGACCATCCTTACTGGGACCATATCAGAGACCAAGTTTCTGAAAAAGCGACAGCCATCCGACGCCAGGGATTTTCAGGCGCCGCGATGCTTCCTTACAGCGAGCTCGAGTACGGCGGCATCGTCGAAAAACTGGAAAAGCTGGAAAAGAAATTCAAGCTCGTCGATTAATAACTCAGGACCCGTAAGCTCTTTGCCGGATCAGCCGGGGGAACAGAGCCCGGGCTAAAGAATTATCTCAAACCGTCATGAAAAAGCACAGGAATCCTGTCCCTACCGTGGACATCATCATTGAAATCCGAAGAGAGGACGGCCAGGAAGGAATCGTGCTTATCCAAAGAAAGAACCCTCCTTGCGGATGGGCTCTGCCAGGAGGGTTTGTCGACTACGGTGAATCTCTGGAAGATGCGGCTGTGCGCGAGGCCAGAGAAGAAACAAGCCTTGAGGTCCAGCTTCAGAATCAGCTCCACACCTACTCCGACCCGAAGCGTGACCCGCGTCAGCATACGATCTCAACGGTCTTCGTAGCCAGGGCTCAAGGGAAGCCGAAAGCTGCGGATGATGCCCGGGAAATCGGGGTCTTCACCAGAGGAGAGATCGATTTTTCTCTCACCTTTGACCACAGTCTGATACTCAATGACTATTTCGAGAGAAAAAAACAAAAGAATTAATGAAATAATACAGAAAGGAGGAAAAAATGGGCGGAGGCGCTTACCACGAATCCCTGGAAAAGCTATCCAAAAAAACCTTAGAGCTGCACCGCGCTATCCAGTCTCTCATCGAGGAGCTCGAAGCGATCGACTGGTACCAGCAGAGAGTGGATGCCACCGAGGATGATGAATTGAGGGAAATTCTGGCTCATAACCGGGATGAAGAAAAAGAGCATGCGGCCATGGTTCTGGAGTGGATAAGAAGGAAGGATGAGGCCATGGCTGAAGAGCTCAAAACTTACCTTTTCTCAAAAGGAAAAATCACAGAGATCGAAGAAGAAAAAGAATGAGCGCGAGCCGACCTGATGACCTTTAATATAATTAAAATGTCATCGCGGGCAGAGCGTGGCGATCTCATTCTGTATCGCAAAAAGCACAAGATTGCCGCGCCCGTTCCGAGCGAAGCGTGGCAATCTGGCAACCTCGACTCGTGAATAATCCAGTTTTATAAGATAGAGTGTGTTAAACCGCTCTATCAAGAACGGAATGAAAGGAAACACGCATGGATGACAGTAAAATAAAGAAGACGGGTCCGGAGGAAGACGAGGAGCTGAAGGAGCTCCATAGGGTCTGGGGGCCCGTAGAGGCTGAGGTTCTCAAGAGCTACCTCGAGAGTAACGGAATCTCCTGCATCCTCAGGGGACAGGTGGTGCAATCCGTTCATCCCTTCTCGGCCGATGGCCTGGGAGAAATAAAGATTTTTGTCTCAAAGAAAGATTATAAAACTGCCAAAGAGTTGCTCAAGAATAAGATAGACATATAAAAAAAAGAGAAAAAGGGGCCTGGCCCCTTTTTTTATTCTCTGTCATTGAAGGAGAAGCGCGGCGATCCCGCCGTGGAAAAATGCATTTGTTTTTTTTATGAGATTGCTTCACTCCGTACGCAATGACACCTTATATGCATTCCTTTATTTTAATAGATTGCCACGCTTCGCCCGCAATTACACTTCTATCTTCAATATCATTAATGAAAATATCACATAAGTACTGAGCCTTTAGACCAGTCCCCTTGTTTATCATTTCCTTATAAAAAAAAATGAAAAAAGGAGCTTTGTCCTTTTTTGCTGCGAATTATCCGGAATCTTAGTCGAGAGCATGTGTCCTTTATATAGTAGCACCGCTCAATCCCATACAACATGTAGAAATGCAGTAAAAATAATTGATGTTTTTTTGCATTTTTTCCTTGACAACGGTAATTTTCTCCCCTATATTGTAAAAAAACGGGACGGAACGGGACAAAATGGGAAGCACATTACTTGGAAGTTACATAGCGCGATTCGACAGAAGCAACCGGATAAAAATCCCGGAAAAATTCCGCATCACCATCGAAGAACAGTACGGTAAAGACTTATTCATCACCTCTCTGTCTGACGAATCGGTCCAGATCTACCCTCTTCCCGTCTGGGAAAAACTGTCCGGGTCATCCATGGAAGGGACTATTCAGCTCAAACCTTCTGTCAGGAGCTTCATGATCCGCGTCAACAGGAAAGGAAACCACTACAGGATCGATTCCAAGGGACGCATCCTGGTCAGCCAGGCTCTCAGGGAAAATGCAGAACTCAACGAAGAGGTGGTCGTCCTCGGCCTCTCCGATCATCTGGAAATCTGGAACAGGGAGAAGCTCGATACCATACTCGAAAAAAATCCTTTAACCAATGAAGACTTTGAAAGCATTGCCGCATTATTGCCCCAGGGAAAAATCGAATGAACGGGAACGGCCACATCCCTGTTCTTCTGGAGGAGGTCTTAGAGTATCTGAATATCACCAGAGAGGGAATTTACATTGACTGCACCATCGGACTGGGAGGTCATGCCTACGAAATAGCCAGGAGAAACCCCAAAGCTTCCCTCATCGGGTTTGATATAGACGAGCATTCCCTTCTCAAAGCAAAGAAAAAGCTCCAGCCATTTGCCGACCGAGTGGAGCTGTTCCATTCGGACTTCAGGTATCTTCCTGACCTCTCCATTGATTTCTCGGATATCAGAGGCATACTCCTGGACCTGGGAATCTCCTCTTATCAACTTGATTCTCCTGAAAGGGGATTCAGCTTCAACCGGGAAGGTCCGCTGGATATGCGGATGGACCTCAGGAACAGGACCACGGCTGATAAGATAATCAATAAATATCCAGAGCAAAAACTTGTCCAGATCTTCTGGGAATACGGCGAGCTCAGACAGTCAAGAAGGCTGGCCAGGGAGATCGTCAGCAGAAGAAAGCAAAAAAGATTCGAGACCACGACCCAGCTCTGCCGCACCGTGGAAGAGATCTGCCGCTGGAGGCCGCAAAAAGGAAAGATCCATCCTGCTGCCAAAGTCTTTCAAGCCATCCGTATCGAGGTCAACCAGGAGCTGAAGGGCCTTTCCGATTTTCTGGAGAGGGTCGCTGAGAAACTTCCCAAAAAGGCACGTATCGCGGCAATCTCCTTTCACTCCCTGGAGGACCGCATCATCAAGCACACGTTCGCCCGTCTTGCCAATGAGCCTGATTCGTATCCTCTTCTCCTAATCCTGACAAAAAAGCCAGTGGTCCCCACAGATGAAGAGATCGCCAACAATTCCAGAGCCAGGTCAGCCAAGCTCAGAGCTGCCGAGAAAATTTGAATGGTAAGAAGGAAATTCACGAAAAAAGAAATGATGCTGGTCGTGCTCTGCACCATCTTTATCATTTCCATTCTGACCTTCTACATCTGGCACCAGGCAGAGGCGGTCAGGCTTGGCTATGAGATAAACCAGCTTGAGGAAAAATTGCTCAAGCTGGAGAAGGATGTCGAAGAACTGGAAGCTCAAAAAGCCTCCTTTCTTTCACTCGAAAATGTCGAAAAAATCGCCCGCGAAAAGCTGAAAATGGTCGACACCCGGGATGAACAGAAAATCTACGAGGACTTCGAAAACCAGAATCAGGAAAAGAAATGAACATCATAAACCAGAGAAAAGCGGGCAAAAGAATCATCATGCTGGCTTTTCTCTTCATGCTCTGGTTGATCTTTCTTGTCATCCGCCTCCTTCAGCTCCAGGTCATAGAGCATCCTTACCTTAAAGCCCAGGTCACTGAGCACAACCAGAACATAGAAGCGATCATCCCCAAGAGGGGCGCCATCTATGACCGCACGGGCAGTATTCTCGCCCAAAGCCTGCCGGCGCGCTCAATCTTCTACACGCCTTTAGAAAACGAGCCTTACCCAGCCAAGCTCGAAAAAATCAGGAAGCTGAAGGAGGTCCTCAACCTGTCCAGCAGCGAATTCCAGAAGATCAAAAGCAGGGTGGACAGCAATGCCTCCTTTATCTGGATAGAGAGAAAGATCCATCCTGACCTGGAAGAAAAACTGAGAATGCTCGCTCTTGAGGGTGTTCATTTCGCAGAAGAAAACAAAAGGTACTACCCCCACGGAAAGCGCGCCGCTCATCTCCTGGGAAGAGTCGACATCGACGAAGCGGGCGCCAGCGGCATCGAGTACAGCTACAACTCAGTCCTGGCAGGAATCAAGGGAGAACATCTCATTCTTAAAGACGCCAAGAGAAGAGAATATCAATTCGAGATCCTGAAGGAGCCGAAAGAAGGCAAGGACCTAGTCCTGACCCTGGATGAGACTATCCAGTTTTACACGGAAAAAGAGCTGGAAAAAGCTGTCCAAAAATCCCGGGCGAAATGGGGGACGGTCATCATCTCTCAGCCTTCCACCGGAGAAATCCTGGCCATGGCCAGCTATCCCTCGTATAACCTGAATAAACTTCCCTCAGACCCAACGGTCGTAGACCGGAACAAAGCCATCCACCATACCTTTGAACCCGGCTCCACTTTCAAGGTCGTCACCGCTTCAGCCGCTTTGGAAACGCATAAGGTCAGACTGGCCGATTCTTTCGACTGCAGCCGGGGGTTCATTTTCATTTCCGGAAAAACCATCAGAGACCATCAGCACTACGGGATACTCACTTTTCCAGAAGTCATCATCCACTCTTCCAACGTGGGCACGATCCAGTTCAGCCAGAACCTGGAAAAAGATGATTTCTACAAGACGATCAAAAACTTCGGCTTCGGAAAAAAGACCGGGATCGACCTCCCCGCAGAAGAAAGAGGAATCTTCAGGCCTGTGGACGAGTGGAGCCGAATGTCCACGGCATCTTTATCCATCGGCTATGAGATCTCGGTGACGGCCATTCAACTGCTCCAGGCCATTAACGTCATCGCCAACAGCGGGGTCCTTGTTCCTCCCAAGGTTGTGAAACGAGTCCTCAATTCCTCAGATGAATCCCCGAAAAGTCCTCTCCCCGAGATGAGGATCATATCTCAGGAGACCGCATCGACATTAGCCTCAATTCTCGAAGAAGTTGTCGGAGAGGGGACGGGCACCCCCGCTCAAATTCAAGGATACAGGGTGGCCGGAAAGACCGGAACAGCCCAAAAATACGATACGTCAGCAGGAGGCTACACGTCTGAATCCCATATTGCTTCTTTTATCGGGTTTGTCCCCGCGGATAATCCGGTTTTTTCCATGATCGTCATCATCGACGAGCCCGTCGGCCCCTACTTCGGTGGCGATGTGGCGGCTCCCGTGTTCAAAGAGATCGCAAGGCAGGTCCTCCAGTACCTGCGCGTTCCCCGCCAGAAAACAAACCTGAAAACGGTCATCGTGGACAACCGCTGGAGGTCAGTCAACAGATGAGACTCAGGAACGTTCTGGACGGGATACCGCTGAAGAAGTTCAGCGGCAACAAGGCTGAAGAAATTCAAGGCATTGTCTACTCCTCAAAGAGCGTAAAGCCGGGTGACATGTTCGCTGCCTTGAAAGGAGTGAAGAAAGACGGGTTTGAGTTTGTCGGGGAAGCCCTCGATAACGGGGCTGCGGTCATCCTTTCTGACCAGCCAAAGCCTAAGAACCTGGCCAAAGCCTGGGTTCAAGTCTCAGACACGCGGGAAGCGCTGGCACTGTGCTCAGCCAATTTCTATTCTCATCCGTCCCAGAAAATGAAGGTTGTGGGCATCACCGGCACTAAAGGGAAGACCACGATCACCTACCTGCTGGAAGAAATTCTGAAAAAAACACAGTTTGTCCCAGGGATCATCGGAACCATATCCTACAAGGGGCCGGGCATGAATATGACTGCCAGGCTGACGACCCCCGAGGCGCCCGACCTGCAGAGGTTACTGAGCGAGATGCTGG
>Ga0224506_10001361_pt1 | contig 17645 bp, 12 predicted proteins | sample SF_Jan12_sed_USG_2_FD_169108 | JGI IMG/M metagenome (GOLD analysis project Ga0224506, IMG submission 169108) | Sediment microbial communities from San Francisco Bay, California, United States - SF_Jan12_sed_USGS_8_1 | ecosystem: Environmental > Aquatic > Marine > Sediment | place: USA... | reverse complement strand
CTCCATATTCCTGTCGCTATACCATCTGGTGCTAAATTTGTTATCCACGTTATGCTATTAGCCCACCCGTACTGGGATATACTGATATATAATGTTAAAAAAACATTAATAAGAAAAACAGCAATTACTAGCAACTCAATCCAATACCATTTTCCTTTTGATTTATTTTTTATAGTGCTCATCGATTATTTTACCAGCAATAAATGAAGGCAGTATAAATACTGCCTTCACTTAATATTAAAAAGAGTTTCTTATTTTATCTATCAAATTATTCAACTCTTGCGCATTATTAGGCGATAGATGTTTACCCGATTGTGCTTTTATTTCAGATGAAAGTGCATTAAGAACATTACTAGCAACTTTTAATTCTTAAGCTAAATATTTAGCAGGGTCAGAGTAAAAACACTATAAGCAATATTAAATATTTCCGATATGCTTAACTTTTTTCGTATCATATTATTTAGATTAAGTTTCATCTGACCCCACTTATTTTCACTTATTTCTGCTGATTAGTAAAAAAGTGTGAGGAATGAATTTGTATTTAATTTTTTAAATGATACACAAACAGAACATGAATTATAAAATCATAGGAGATTAATTTTATAATCCATTGATCAACGTTTTATAATTTTATTACCACAATATAATTTAACGGTTAGCATTACTAATTGTTGATTATGAATTATAACACAATAATGGCAACGCATAATTCGTTACAACACTAAGACAAACTTAGCATTGTTGTTCTATTCATTTCTATTCACAATAGTGACAACACCGTTTTCCGGATCAACAATCACTTGATCACCATTTTTTATCAATGTAGTAATATCTCCGTCTTCGAACCGATCACAAAGCGTCATATCAGCAAGCGCGGCTCCCTGTGCCAGTATTCAGCTGCTGTTTGTAAATCTTGAAGATATCGAATGTAATCAGTTTCAGAAAAGAAACAAGGTTCTCGATTGTTACCACGTTGAATAACGTGCTGAGGAACACCGAGTAAATTAAATCGTGCTTTTCGTGGCATCTTCCACCTCCTTGTGAAATCAGCTAATAAATTATTATTTTATAGTTGTGAGAATAACATCAACCTATATTAGAAAGAATTGCTCTCTGACCCGGTTTTTCGACTATTTCTGATGCACTCATTTTACTTCCGATAATTTTTTAATAGTGTTTAAAATAATTGACACCCTTGACTGACTTGTTTCATCAGTAGGCATATGACCTGATACTGCATCAATAAATTTACTGTCTTGTAATAAATTTTGAAAACGTACTGATAATTCTTTTACAAGCATAGGTTCTGTTTCTCTTACTTCACTCACTATTTCTGCTCTGCCATCAATTACAGCGATAATATCTTCAATATCATGACTCATCAGGTAATCACCGTTACCTCGACCATTAAATGCCTCAAGCTTGGTGATAAGGAAATAGGGCGCTGAAACCATGTGAATTTGTTTTCCTGAAGATAATACTATTTGTTCCGCATTCGCTGCTGCTGCGGTATACCATTCATTACCAAAACCCAGTATCTCTGCATCGGTTGGCATAACATCAAGGATCACATTTCCTGTAACCCAACGACATAGTGGTGCGTCATCACTAGTGTCTTCTTTGAAACCTTTCTTTCTCAATTTACTCGCAAGTTGATAGTAATCAGCTTTTGAAAAAACTTGCACAATAGCATCTACATCTTTTGTTACCCGAATGGGTGGAGCAGCCGGATCAGTAATCAAAAGTCCAGTCGCACAACCACCCAGGAATACCATTTCATTAGCTAGTTCATCTAACTGTTCAATAGCGAATTCAAGTATTTCCAGATTTGGATTTTGTTGTCTAACCATATTGTTCTAATACCTTTCGTAATTCCTTTTTAGCAATTTCCCTTTCTCTCGCACGGCCACCTCGAATCGCATCAACCAAAGCCAACAATTGATAAAGCATAGGATCATTTCTAGCCGCTTTTGGTGCAGATCGATATAAAGGCGAAAATGACTCTCCTCTAACCTCTCCTTCTGGATCAGGCCAAACAGGTGGAAACTCGTAAGAGCCAAAAAGATTATCAAGTGGTGCAGCCGCATAGGCAGTAGGCATACCGCGATTCAATTCACCCCGCTCCGGTACAAAAACGTATTGAATGCCATGTTCGAGGAATTCTCCAAGGTTTCTGATGTTTGGCCATATTGAATCTCCTTCTTTCACTGCCAACCTTGCTACCAAAGCTCGCTTTGCAGCAGCATGGACTTCAGAAGGACTCATATCTAGCTCAATGGCTAACTTATTGAATGACCAGTGCTTTTTACCCACCGCAACAAGTTTGAGCAAAAATAAGATATCTTGTGGCTTTAAATTCATTTTAATACACTCTGTTCGCAATTCGCGAATAAAGAATAGCAGCTAACAAGAATAAATCAAGCAGAGAACGAGTTAAGATTTGTATTTAGCCAATTCTGCTTCAAAATCCTTTCTGTGATCACCATAGCCCGTATCCATAAACCCTTCATCATTAAACTAACACCACAATCTATAAACGGTGTAACAAGTAAATGAACGTGATTTGTCATAAGAACATAAGCATGGATATGACACTGATGCTTATCAGCTGCTGTTTGTAAATCTTGAAGATATCGAATGTAATCAGTTTCAGAAAAGAAACAAGATTCTCGATTGTTACCACGTTGAATAACGTGCTGAGGAACACCGAGTAAATTAAATCATGCTTTTCGTGGTATCTTCCACCTCCATGTGAAATCAACTAATAAATTATTATTTTATAGTTGTGAGAATAACATCAAACTATATTAGAAAGAATTGCTCTCTGACCCGGTTTTTCAAGAAGATGTGTCCCCTGCACTATTTTGCCCCCTTCAAAACTGTCCAAACATCAACGATGGCGATGATATTATGCTTCAAAAGAATTGCTCTCTGACCCGGTTTTTCTCTCCTATGTCCCTTCTAATTTTTTTCGAAGTTAATATCGATTAAAAAACTCTGACCCCATATAAAATTATTATTACAATTAGGGGGAGCCAATGAGCAGCATATTTATAATTGATTTTATTTTTATTAATAGATGGCGTCCAAAAAGCAATCAACAAAGATGCTACAAAAATCAAAATTAAATATGATAGAGGTATTGATATTATTAAAGCCCAAGAAAAATATATCGACAGCAATCTAGTTGAAACAAATAGACCAATCAAAACAGCTAACGTTATCGCTATAACTTTATCTATTTTTTTTTCAAATATTCTTATAGAAACAGTAAGTATGTAAATGATAAATATATAAATTGGAAGAAATTTCGACCCATTCCAAAGTAATTCCGATAACCCCATATTTACCTCTTTTATTTACAATCTGTGTCGCAGCGAAGTTTAGAAAGCATAAAACTAAATGCTGAAGCTAAGTACAACAAGGATCTCTTAGCTGCCTCTGCTGCAATCGCTATCGATTTCAACAACAAATTTGCTGCTAATATAGTTTGTGTAAGCTCTGATTTAAAGAAACCAATCCAGTCCGAACCAGACCATAATTTTGTCATTTGGTAGACCGCATATGTAAAGAGACTAACTGACACAAGAATTGGTACAGCCCATGCTGCTAAAACTGCTCCACTACCCAATGCAACGGCAGGAGCTAAAGTAAGAAACATCATCATTGAGGATAGTACCGCAAGAACAATATTCCCTCCATTCAGCCCCCCATTAATTTTATAAGCACCTTCCCCTGTTTCAGCATCAAGTATAATGTAACCTGCCCCTGTCCAACCTGGAACACTTATACTATCCGTATGTGTTATTACCTCTTTACCTGCTGAAAGCGCACTTTGTATTTCACTCATCGTTGATTCATCATGATGGATATTCGGCAATGCCGTCAACTGGTTTTCATTGGTTATGTGATATGTCCGTTGGCCTTGTTGGTTGGCAAGCACAAGGGCTTTTACTGCTGACACGGCCTCACCCGGATTCGTAGATGAAGTAAACATCTGCTCCGGTACGGCGTGTTCTAACGCAGAGGATAACGTCCCAGTCTGCTGCACAAAATCCACCAACTGCGCTTGATTATTAGTCTTCGTCCCAGTAAACGTGCTCACAGTGTCCAAATCCATTTCAACTCCACCGGGGCTAATACTTCGTGGAAAACCAAAGAAATAGTTTACTTTTGGCACATAGCCATAGGTACCCACACTGGGTAGTAACCCTTGAAAGCTGCCTTGTTGTAATCCACTGACATGCGTGAGTACAGTGTATTGTGCGAAGTAACCCAAGGTGCCAGCATAAAACATATCCCCCATTAAATCTTCTCTGTTAAGGCTTTGTATTTGAGTAGGATCTTGGCTTTGAAGTATAGCCTTAGTATTAGTTATTTTTGTTTGTAATCTATTGAGCGTATTAACCGACACACTGCCGCCAATTGTTGCAATAGATACATAACTGCCCGCCACTACTGGTGAAAAAAAGGTTTGTTGACCATGTGTCGGATGAATAAGCTTGTAACTTAAATCAACATCTTCACCCAAAGGCATCGCATTACCCGTTGCAATAACTTGCCCATTTAGCTTAATTTCAGGTAATACATTAATCAAATATGCTGATATAGTTGTGTTAAGTTGTGATATATCAGTAATTTCTCCTTCTGGTAATAAAGAAGCTAAGGCATCTTCATCAGCTTGTGTTTCAGGCTTAAAGCTTAAAGTGACTTTCTCGTTATTTACTTTTGCCCACGTTAAAGTGGCAGGATTTATCGGTTGGTTCAAAACATCACGGCCTAAACTAAATTGAATGGTGGGTTGTAGTGCACTCGGGAGCATTGCATAACGTGCGCCTTTTATTTTTATCTGGCTCGGCAGTGATGAAGGTAATCCTGCCGCTTCTTTTATAATCGTCTTCTTGCCGCCGATGACATCACCCACAGTAGCGTTAGGTAGGTTGGCATTGATGTGATCGGTTAAAGCAGTTTGTGTTTGGATTTGTGCCGCTTGTAATACAGCATGGTCAAATCCACTAACCCAGCCTTCCGCCTCATTCACAGTACCCGAATTTAAAAAACTGGTTGCCAAAGCTTCACCATCGAGTTTGGCAATGGTGGCCACATCAAGTCCTTTTAAGTGTTCGTATTGTTTATAACTTGCATCCAACTCAACCCAGCTATCGGCATCACGATTTTTTTCTGCGCGAGATGGATAAAAATCTGCTGCGGCTTCAACCCATATATGTTCTAACCTAACCTTTACAATTTTACCACCTTCAACGACACCTTCTAATGGGATACCACCTGATGCTGCATAACGTGCCGCCCCTTCTATTACACTAAAGCCTCCAGCCCAGTTCATAAATTTGTCGGAAGGAACATCAATAGTGCCATGTACATAACGTGCAGGAATTTGAGAGGCACGCAGTAAGGCTATCAGTAGGCTTGCTATATCTGCAGAATTCCCACGTAAGCTACCTAAAGTAATATCTGCATCTTGCATTGCACCCCATGATGGAATCCAGACCACATTATTACGCACCCAATGATAAATTTTCACAGCATCGTGATTAAGTGATGCCGCTTGATCTTTAATAGCTTGGGTGATTTTTACTTCCGTTGTTTCATTCAAATATTCTGGTGCTGATGCACCCGGTAAATTACTATAGTTAAAATCACCTAAAGCTGCGTATTGAGTTAAGGGATTATTTACCATTCCAGCTCTAACAAACTGCTCAGCAGTAGTACGAGGCTTATTGTTTTCATTAGGCTTTAAGCTTTTATTAGGTAAGTCGTTTGGATCAAAAGGTTGTGGACTACGCTTAAGTTTTTTATCTTCAAGTTGTTTGCGCGCAGCTAAAACTTCCTCCAGCTTACTATCTACATTGCTTGAATTTTGAATTATATTAATATTTTCTAACAATGCGTTCATTTGATTCTGATAGTTTTCCACCATATCAATATGGCGTTGTTTTATAATATCCGCTAACCCATGCTTTTTTATGTGTTCATTTGTTTTAGAAAATTCTTCTATTGCTTTTTTATCGTATTTTTTAAGGTCACTATATAGCTGAACCAGTTTGTCTTGTGCATTATTTGTTTCATTTTTATTTATTAAGTTAAAGGCTAATACATCTAATGTGTCTTGAACACTAATAACCGCTTCAGATAATTTGGTGTTATTACTCTTTTCTTTCTTGTTATGATGTGTTTTTGTACCAGGTAACCCCATTAATCTCGCTTTATGAGGAGCAATACGCTTAATCTTTTCAATTGCATTTTCTTTGGCGATAATTTCATTATCAGCTAATGAGTAGTAAATAATACGTTCTGCTACCAACCCAATTAAAGCGACAACCACTAAGTAGACAACACTACGGCTAAAACCATGTGAACTTCTTATTGTATTTAGGATGTTTAAATCATTCATGATACTGCCTCTACTAGCCTTAAATTTTATTCTAATTTTTATCGTTTAATGAACTTGAAATTATATCTGTGATGCTACGTCTCGAATCAACATATCAATCTTTAGCCTTATTGCTCTTACTTGTGTAATTGACACATCTTTTAATAGATATGTTGCCTTAAGCATATAAGCTAAAGCGTAATTTAGATTATTGTTATTAAGCGCATACCGGGCATAACGCATATATTTGGCAGCGTAATTACAATTTGAGCTTGAATATTGTAAAGATTCTAGTTCAGAAATTATCTCATCAATATTAGGGATGGCATTTAAAGGCAGCTGAATATTATTGGTTATATAATCTTCATATTCCGGTGCTATCCCTGTCTGTGTCAATGTTGAGATAGTCGTCGTTCCTGTTGATGGTAATTTTAGCCAAACGAGAATTTGCTTAACTTCACTGTCAGCTAAGCTATATAGCCAATCACCACTTGCACCAGTACTATTTATTAATACTTTATTTCCACTGGATGAATATGAGTCAATAATTTTAGCGCCATTAGAAACCGACGTACTATCGAGTGCAACAATAACTCGGCCAGGTGTTTCTATACCTAAATTTTGTAACTGCAATGTAACGGGAACAATACGACCAGAATCCATTGATACTGTTGAAGGATGGACGTGATTTAGGGCATTGAGTAATAATGATGTAAATGCCTCACCCGTAGTCGGCAAGGTCGCTTGATTTAAAACATCAAAACCAAGGTAAATACTCTTACCGTTGCCGTAGTTATAATGAGTTACCGCATTATTGTCATCATCTTCACTACTGCAATACAATTGGTTAAATGTTGCATCTGAAATAGCGCCTTCTAACTCAACACTTCTAACAGGACGACGTTGGTCAAACAAATAACTACCAGAATCTAATAGTAATGATGAGGTTAAAGTTATACCGTTTGCCATACCATTTTCTTGATCGTCAACGCCTAGCGCATCGTCAGAATAATCAGCATCATTGTGTTCTGATTCAGAGTTTGCTGAAACAAGGCCTTCCCCCCTATAAATAGCTTCACGCAACTCTTCTTCGAGAGATGATTCAATTTCGATATCATTCCCTAATAAAGCATAAACACTAAAGGCTCCTGTTCTCATCTGCGTTGTAAATTCACTAGCAGATTTCACTATCTGATATGACCAACCATCACTAGTTAATATATTCTCTAAAAATATCTTCTTTGGACTTACGGTTGAATCACATTCATGAGAATCTGAATCATGCTCTGAATCATGCTCTGAATCATGTTCTGAATCATGCTCTGAATCATGCTCTGAATCTGATGAGCACGAGTCATCGCCTAATAATACAAGTAATCGACCTCGCCCTGTTTGACTTAATGATGTTTCAATTTTGATAGGTGGCTCAAGAACCTCAAAACCTGCTGCAGCTAATTTTTCAGTTTTCCCATTAACTGATGCGCTAATAACACATAGATAACTACCTAACTCCAAATTTTCAGTATCAACACTCTGAAGATTTGAACTCGTAGCTCCTACTGAAAAATCTTGTACATTTACTGACTCTGAAACAATTCCACTAGTCGCAACTCTAAACATTTGCCGTGTAATAGTTACACCAACTAATCCAGTCGTTGAGCGATTTAATAAACTATCTTCACAAAGTGTTGGATCGCCTTGAAAAACTCGTATTGGATTTGTTGTTATTGTTCCTACTAGGCTATGTAACGTCTCTCGTTGGACCTGGAATTGTGTTGCACTCGTCGTTAATATATTTCGAGTAAAATCATCTTTAACGATTAATTCAACTGCATATATACCTGAGTCTGCATCACTTAATGATAGAGATGAAGTAACATCACGTAGAGTACCGGGTAATAATTCTCCTTTAGTAAAGGTATCAAAATACAAAGTTGTACCTACGGGAGATTTAACCATTAATTCAATGAATGTATTAGGCTGAATGACATTCGCACTGATATTTCGAACACGTCCGTTAAGAACTACATTATCCCATGATTTATAAATCGCTTTATCCGTAGAAACTGAGGAATTAACCGCGATACCTGCACTCAAGATAGAGAAAGGTACAATCGCTTCTTTTACAATACGACTTTGTATATCAAGTAGTTTGGCATAAATTTCATAAGCACCAACAAATTGTCCATTGGTATTCCAAAGCGCCGATAAGCTAATGCTCGCTCCAGATGCAAGACTACCTGTATCAATTAGCGGCAATGTTGTAATCACATCCGTTGAACCGACAGCTCTAATAGACAATTCAACCATAGCGGTATCTGTAATAGGTGATGTATTCCCTACTACTGGTGTAATCAATACGTCTTCATTTGCGGTGTAGGTTAGTTTATTCGCTGTTACAGCTAACGTTAGTTCACTTGTGGCCATGACTGAAGGAATATCTAGATCAACACGAATGCGCTCATCATTAAATGAATTATTGAATTCAATAAAGGCTGTAGAAGCAACAGGACGTTGTTCATTTAACAACATATCATGCATTATCATATCGAATTCAATAACTTGCTCATTTGAAGTGACGCCTGTTAGCGACCAGAAATATTTGTTACTCGCAGTAATTGGCGTTACAGATGTTTCAGCAACTGTGGGATTAATTAGTGAAATATTTGCTGGAACATCTACAGTTAAATCAACATCAATACCACCTAGTCTATCAAGTGCCTTAGGCATATAAGCCATAACAAAACTTGTTGAAGCGAGGCGTGTTGTAAAGAAACTGTTATTGTTGTTCCACGAACCATCACTGAGCTGTGTATTCAGTAAATATTGAATATTCTTTCGTACCATTGGATCATCCGCAGATGGATTCGTATAATCCAATGCAATACCAACCATAGCACTCACCAAAGGATCACTTCCCCCGTTTGAGTATCGACCCCAGCCACCATCACTACGTTGTCGGCCACGTAATACATTTTCTTCAAAGCTAATTGCTACTTCGATTTCCTGTAATAAAGAAGGGTCAGTTACTGCCAATCTTGCTTCAGCTAGCGCGGACATGCGCAAGGCGTGAATAGTGTTATCAGATGTATTATCTGTGTATCTATTTAAAAAATAACGCACCATTCTAGGTAATTCGGCTTCATAACTTGGAAGAAGTGTAGGCGTTACACCTAATTGGCTTGGCTCTAATATTTTACTTGATACAATAACATCTGACATGCCCATCGTGACTAATGCGGTAATATTACTCGCGTTATTTACATATCCCGTATTATGATCTTGCGTCCAATAAGTTTGATTTCCACTCCGTATTTTTGTATTGAACATAAAACGTGCTGCATGGTACATCGTTAAAAATGCATCTTCTTTTACAGGTGCAGCTTTTAATGCCCACAATGCCAAACTAGTTTGCGTTTTAGCATAACCCGGATGGCTTAAATAAATACCACCATTACTTTGTCTGCTTGTCACTAGCGCATTAAATAAGAAGTCTGTATCAGACTGACTAACATTTGCTTTATCCAGTGATGAGGCTAGACCATTATAACTTTGCGTTTGGGTATGACAGCCTAAGCAACCATTTCGCTGGTGCCACGAAACGGCGTTCGGTCCAACATAACTCGCCCCCTTTTCAACAGCATTTTTCACTGCAAAGAAAAGCGGATCAGTACTTGAACCAGTTTTCGTATCTACACCCTGCAAATTAATTTTTGCACGAATCGTATGACTGCCTTCTGGTAGAAACGCCTTATCAATACTGAGTGTGCCTGTTGCTTTATCACCAATATAAATAGATCCATTTACGATACCTGAGATCGCACTATCATTTGGCATTACAGTAACCAACAGATTTCCTGTAGTAGCAGGCAACCATTCACCAAATGATATGGATTTGTTATTTAATACTTTTAATGAACCTAGTGTTGCTTGTGCAGTATGAAGAACAATGTTTGTATCAGGCTCTAATATTGATAACGTAAAACCTAAATCTGTTAGCTCAGCATTACCATTATTAACAATGAGTGCTTCTAGCTTAATCGGTGTTGTTGTACCGGCTTGAGATAAAGGTGGATCAAACTTTGTTGCACCACCAACTAATTTCGTTAACAACACGCTAACGTAACTACCTGACTCAGCTAAAACTGTTCCGGTTGGATTTCCTCGGTTAATTGTTCCAGGTTTTACTGCCCTTACAATGATTTGATATTTTCCAACTGGTGCTTGCTTAACATCCCAATCAAATTCAAATGTTTTCGTTTCTGCTGCAGAAAATAAAACATTTGCCTGTTGTTCAGTTGACCCTGGAATATTCGATAATATTGTCGCAACATTTATACCTGTCGCATCAATTACTTCTGCAATAATGAGCCCTTCTTGTTCAACGTCAGCAAGGTTGCCTATCTCTGCAGTGAAACGCGCTTTTGTATTTGCATTAACACTCTCAATTACAGGCTGCACATTTAGTACTTGGAACAGTTTAGTCGGCAGGTTAGTAACAGGATCAATCACTTCATTAATAACAGGTGTTAAAACTTGATTAACAGTATAACTACCATGTGCAGACAAGTTAACATTCAGTGCAGCTGGACTGTAATTCACCGCAGATATAGAAAGGTTAAATTCTAATAAATTGATACCAGAAATTGTATATTGGCCTTGCGCGTCCGTCGTAACGTTACTTACACTACCAATACTAATGTTTGCACCCGCAACAGGAAGACCAGAATCTTTATCGGTAATAGCTCCTGAAATAATTGATGTAGTTACAAGAGGATCAGGAGCAACAAATGGTGGTAATACAAATTCAACAGCAACCTCACCAAAAGATCCAACCGTTATGCCATATATTTTTGTTTGAAACCCTGGCGCAGATATTTCAATATCAAATGATTTAAGTGAAATATTACTTAAAGTAAATTTACCAGATTGATCAGACGTAATAACTTCACCTGTATTAATTAATTTTGCTGAAGCACCAACAATAGGTGAGTTACCAATTCCATCAATAACGGTTCCCATTAAAGTAAGAGAAGTCGGCGCTTGTGCAACAACATTCTCGGGGAACAAACTTAGGGTACCTAAATTGCCATTACCACCATCTGAAAAATTAATGATATACGACGAAGCCACATAATTTACCGCAGTGACTACTGCCCGGTAACTCGCACGAGGTACTGATGTTAAAATAAACTTACCTGTTGCATCAGCAATGGCATTTTGACCACTATCTAAACTAATTGTTGCACCAGATATGCTCTGACCTGACTTACCATCTACTACATAACCATATAAATCATCAGGCGTACTATCTAAAGATGCACCTTGCTTAGTTAACCCTTGTTTTAACGATAAACTTTGACCGGCTGAAACATCAAATGTTACTGTTACGGCGTTATAGCCATCAGCTGATATACCTAACGAGTAACTGCCTGGTAGTAAATTTGTTAAATTAAACGCGCCAGACTGGTCAACATTAACAAGTAGATTACTAGATCCTGTTAAATTTAATTGTGCAGTAGTTATAAGTGCTTGAGAATCTGATTCAAATACTGTCCCCATCAACACGCCTGTTGTAGGAAGTATATTTAACGCCATTTTTCCAATATTTATAAGCTTGCCATTAGTAACATCAACGACATTACTTGCACTAGAAAAACCTGACTTTTCAAAAATTAAGGTATACGTACCTTCCGTTAAACTTTGTATGCTGAATACGCCTAAAGAATTAGTGGTAAGCGTTAAACCAGGTTGTTCTTTTATTGTAACGTTGACATTTGAGATAGGTTCATCAGATCCCGCAAGTACAACTTCGCCAACTATGCCACCATTCGTAATGCTTGCAACAGGATTAGCAATACGTTTTTGATACACATCAAGTAAACGAAGTACTAAGGCAGAGATATAAACATCATTATCCCAACTGGTATTTACTAGCATGTTTTGTTCTAACGTAGTGATACTTGACTTTAAAAGTGAAATGTCTGAAATAGATTGCACTAATGCTAATAAAGCATGTGCGGATTCAAACGATGACGCCCAAAGACCCGTCGAATTTTGTTGTGTTAACAAATGATTTGTTGCTTTGACAATCGCTTCAGCAACGCCTGCATATTGTTTTGTGTAATTTGATATTGCATTAATGACAAGTGATGTTTCATATACACTGCTGGTGTTAACACCATTGTGCCAACCACCATCACTTTGTTGATTATTTAATAAGTAAACAACGGCATGTAGAACGGGAGTACCCGCTGTTAAATTCAATTCAGATAATACGCTTAAAGCAAATGCGGTATCGATAGCTGAAGAATCGTAACCATGAAGTTCGCCCCACCCTCCATCAATATTTTGCATACCTAACAATTCAGTCACTAAGGGACCTGTTTCTTGATTAGCGTTGTTCAGCGCAATAATTTTTCGAGAGATATTTTCTGTGCTGTGGTACGAACCTGATGCGATAAATTGAAGTCCAGCATTGGTATCTGTAGTTGGGGATACACTATTAATGGTACGTAATACTTCAGAGGTTGACTGATAAGGGGTCGCGATATCCGTTGGTTGCGTAATACTGCCATTCGCGTTTTGGTTTGATAAAAGCCAATTAACATCTGCAGAAAGTGATTGAGAAAAGCTAACTAATAATAGTGAACCAATACTTAAACGTATCCATTTAGTAATATGCATAACTAAAGCCTGTGACTTTGCATAATAAAATTATGCTTTATATTTAGAGAAATTTATTGTAAGCGGACAGGATCGTTTGGAAAAAACGAACAGGGGCGCGTATTGTTTTTATTTTTTCGCTTAAGGTTCTCAGGGCGTATCTCTTCCCTAATTAATATCTTCCTTAGTCTGAGACCTTGTTTATATGCACATTTAAACGTATTTAGTATAACTTATCAACCGTATTTTTATTCACTACATTAGTACACTGTAGATATGACACATAATCTATTAAAACACAGTCATTACTATTTGATTTAATAGAGATAAGTAAAATTATTACAAAATGCATTTTGCACCAATTTTCGTAACTCCAACCTATTACGATTGTAGATATCAAAGCGCATATAATGCTACTTATTGAAGTAATAACAGAATTTAATCTGCTTTAGTACAGCTTGCTTCGCTAGCGAACAATTCCATTACGTGCACAACATGTCGAGATAATAGTGTCGAAATGCGTAGCCGTTCGTTAAAAACAATAACGTATTTATTTATAAATTCGATTACAGGATTGAATTCTTCTATCAAAAAGTAATATCTGTCCCCGCAGTCGAACTCAATTCTTAACTGACTGAATCTAAAACATAATATAAATATTAAAAAATTGTAAATGGTAATTCAAAATAATAGGCGTATATGGATCATGGGAGTTAGTTATAGGATTGCAAAAAAAAGTATCCAATTAATTAATTGCAAAGCAAAAACGAGATACCATATTTTTATTCTAAAAGTTTTTCGCTCTGTATGAAATTTTTTACTGCCTACAGAATATATGATTAATGAACACACCGAAAATACACCCAACCATACTACTGATTGAAAATATATTATTGCTGAATTTATACCATCTAATCCCAAAGATGATGTTAAATTCTTTAGTCCGTTAATATTATGCTTCCAGCCATAACGCATAAAACCAAAAACAAAAGATATTAAAGCATTTATAGAAAAAATACCGATTATCCATATTTCTAACCAATGCAAAAAGCGTCTAAATAAACTTTGAGCGTCACTCATAAAACATCCATATAATTGTTATTGTAGCAACGTGCCTATTTTTCTTTATCAAGTTTAAGATATTCATCATGATATACAACCGAATTATCTTTCCCCCATGCATTCACTAAATAACTTGACCATTTATACTCTTCTGGCTTAGATACCATATTTGCAACAACAGGATTAAGTTCAATATAACGCATACAGGCTAACAAATAACGTTCGCTTTGCACTAAGCTGGATTTATGTCTACCTTCCCATATCGTACCGCTTCTTTTATACGTGCGGTTAAAATAATAAACATAACGACTACCAATCACACTCATGGCATTTGATATTGATGCTTCTGCATGCGGTGTCACTAAAAAATGAATATGATTTGTCATCAGACAATAAGCATGAACTGAAATGCCATACCGTTTAGCATATATTTTTCCAAAGCTCTAAATAATAAAGGTAATTCTCAGGCTCAATGAAACAGGCTTCGCGGTTATTGCCACGTTGAACGATATGATAGGGTAAGCTTGGTAAATACATAGCCCAGGCTTGATTCTCGACCAACGGTCTCACCTTCTCCTTGCTCGTCTTGGCATATGCAACTCCTTTGCATAATAATAGATTTGTTATAAAGTCTTTATAACATAAATACAGGAGTGGTTAAAATTTAATCCCTCCGGCACCTTTTAAGTGAAATCATAAACTATAATTATTATGTTTATCGATGAGTTTATTTATAATTTCTGTAAACTTAGTCATAAAAAATAAATTATCCATATGCACTTTATTTAATATTACGTTTTTATCCGATGCAATATTAATTTTAGCGCAATATGTTGATACTGTGTCATCGATTTCTTCTAAACATGTATTAACTTCATCGTAGACCTCTTGACCAATTATTTTTAATGCTAAACAACTATCATACAGCTCATTAATTTCCGCATCAAAACTCTCGTAATACGATTTTGTAATTTCTTTTAGTTCATCTAATTTTTCTGTTCTAACATCAGATTTGATTTTTTTTAGTTTTGTGGAATTCGATAATGAAAAAACAACTAAAGGCTCTATAAAGATAGGGAAAATTATAGTTCGATTCCAAAACTCATCCTTAACAGATAACTCTTTATTTTTCTTTTCATTTTTTTTATTTAATATATCTTTAATAAGCTCTCTAATTAAATTTAAAAAACTAAAAAGAGCAAGTGCAACGGTCCCCCAAATTACCCACGCCGGTGGTTTATCAATCCAATTTTCTGAAGTAGTATTTTTAGGTTTTATTAATGGTGTTGCTTCTTGTTTTGTTGTATTAACTTGAGTTGGTGTTTGAGACATAACACTATCACTAGTTTTAGAACTTGCTGCCATAGGCAGAAACAGTAATACTAGAAAAATTATGCGCGTAACTTTATAAAAACTCATTATTCATCCTAAGATTAAATGTTAAATTAAAGGTCCACCTTCATGTAGAGCTCTTGACACATAGTCTTGGATTTTCACTATCATTCTTTCAGGCATTTTAAAATCAAACTTATTAAAAAACGCATCTATGCTTGCTGATTTTTTTACACTTTCCCCAAATAAGCCAAGAAAATAAGAACTGTTTATAGAGTACGTATCATCAGGAATAATTATAATAAATGTATTATCACCATCCTCAAGCATATCGATATTTAATTTTTTTCTAGCATTCTTACCTTTTTCCCTTCCAATGTAAGCAGGTCCACCTAAATCTGAAAAATTTATTTTAATAATAGCCATAACTTTAAACTCTGGATGTTTGTGATTCTTGCAAAGGAAATCTTATGCTAATAATAGTCCCTGGAAAGAAGTGGTTTTTAATGTTTTTAATGTATTTTTTATCTGGAAGTTTATTTAAATCATTTTCTGCGTTAAATGCAATAACTTTTCGCCCTGTATTATTTGAGATGATTTCATATTTACCGTCAAATAAGATATGTGTACTCCCAGATAATATCGCCATTTTCGCACATGATGACGCCTTTGTATTACATTCTCGATATATTTGCTGAAAGAATTCAATCATCTCAACAGTACCTTGCCCTCGAGTATCATTGCTAGATATATTTTTTGTACTTATATTCCCCTGCAAAGAAGCAAGTGTGATTAAATCTTCCTTTTTCCATGACTCAGTAAATAAGCTACTTTTTTCATGAGCTAATATATATGGCTCTATACACTTATACGCATATGAACTTGGATTTAATTCTAAGAATGTTTCAGCAATACTTTTTCCAGTGTTAAAAATTGCTATTTCACAAATATGATTATCTTCTTCATGATCATAATACCCCGCTATAGTCCAATCTTCACTACCAGAATGATCTTCAGCATTACTAAGTATTTCACCAGTGTACTCCATTAACTCATCGATTGCTTCAAGCGTTAATTCTGAGCCATTTTTGTTTAAACATTTATTTATATGTTCAACAAAATCAATAACGATTTGTTCCTTATAGTCGGTTACTCCCATGCCCTCTTGTCGTGAAAGTCTATTATTTTGGCGTTCAAATATTTCTAAATTTGATTCTTCCTTTAGAGTTAAAAACTCATGTTTAATATCGAGGTTTTTTATGATTCCAATAGCTTTAATATATCGGCGAAGTCTTTTATCTAATGGATAAAAACCAGTCATATTCAGTTTTATTTGTCTAGATTTTTTTTCTTTAAGTAATTCTACTGCAGCTCTGTCAAGAATAAATTCAGCAGCTAAATCAACTTCTTTCATATGACTATGATCAATTGATACTTTTTTTAAGTTTTTTTTATGTCTAGCATTAAAAACAAGTTGACTAAAAGTTGATAAAGCAGCTTCTGGACTGCTAATAATAGAAAATACTTCGGGTATAACTATATCATTCGATAATGAAAACCCAGATTTAACTGAATATGGTGAAGATTCACTAAGAAACTGAGATGTGTATATTTTATTTTCAAGTAAATTAAGTTTTCTTTGACGTCTTTTTAAATTCCTTAAATTTTTATTTTTCTTAAGTAATTTTGCATACCTTTTTGCATTAAGGAATTTGTCAGATTTAGATATCCTTTTCATATTCTTCCCAATTAAATTTATATATAAACAAAAATATAAAGCTATTTAACGATAGATTGCTATGTTACATACAAATACTGTACTTTAAAAAAGGATTCAATATTGTAAATTGTTACAACATTAAAAAAGTGGAGTTCATGCACTCTAAAGACGTCTATAAAATAGATACTTTGTCTACACTACGTCTACACGTTAATTTTCAGCTGAGAAATAATTCAATAATTTTACATGAGGAAAGAGATGTAAGTTATTGATTTTAAAGATGGTGCCCAGGGCCGGAATCGAACCGGCACGGTGTTGCCACCGAGGGATTTTAAGTCCCTTGCGTCTACCAATTTCGCCACCTGGGCAGGTAACTAAAGCGATTATTTTTTTAGTGACAGTTAATCTTCTTCAAAATCTGTCAATTATTCCCACAACCCTATAAGGAAATGGAGGCGAGGATCGGATTCGAAC
>Ga0224506_10001360_pt1 | contig 17654 bp, 16 predicted proteins | sample SF_Jan12_sed_USG_2_FD_169108 | JGI IMG/M metagenome (GOLD analysis project Ga0224506, IMG submission 169108) | Sediment microbial communities from San Francisco Bay, California, United States - SF_Jan12_sed_USGS_8_1 | ecosystem: Environmental > Aquatic > Marine > Sediment | place: USA... | reverse complement strand
TCCCTTCAATTCCATATCCTACCCCATTCAGCATTTGCAACACTTTTATCGACTGATCGAAAACACCATTACCCCTTTGGGCATCAGTTCGCAACTTAGAAAAGTGAGGTAAAGAAGATATGATTTCAATCTTATGTTTTTTGTAAAATTCGGGCAAATCATTAAACTTAGGGTTAGCAACAATAATGGTTAAATTACAACGCACCATTACATTAACATTACGCTTAGTTAGTTCTTCTACAAACCACCTAAAATGAGGATTTAATTCAGGTGCCCCTCCAGTTAAATCTGCCACTTTAATACTTGCCTTATCAATCGCATCTAAACACAATTGCAGCGTTTCTTTTGTCATTATCTCCTTTCGATCTGGCCCAGCATCAACATGGCAATGTGCACAAGTTTGATTACACATTTTACCCATATTAACCTGCAAAATATCTACATTGGTTGTTTGCAAGGATTCCAAACCAATAGCAGTGATTCGATCTTGAAAAGAGGGCATAGGAACACCTTTTAGTACTTCTAATTGTATTTCACTATTAGAATAACGATGTTTTTGTGCGTTCAAAGACTTCATAGATTACATAGTAAGATCTTTAACCTTATTCATCATTTGTACACCATGAACAAGACTTGCTCCACCTCTTATAGCAGCAGCAACATGAACCGCTTCCATCATTTGCTCTTCATCAGCACCTTTCTCCAATGCACTTTTAGTGTAAGCATCAATACAATACGGGCATTGTACCGCATGTGCAACACCAAGGGCAATTAGAGCTTTTTCACGTTGCGTTAAAGCTCCTTCTTTAAAAACTTCATCATACCAATCAAAAAACTTATCGCCCATTGGCTTTTGAAAATCTTTAATCTTCCCAAACTTTTTTAAATCCTCTTCTATATAATATGGTTTGCTCATAGTTTCTTTTTATTCAAAACTATACAATTGTGGCAATTCAATTGGTGAACAAAACAACATAACATGATATTAGTTTAAAAAATTAATAATTTTAATATTAGTTAATACAAAATTATTAGATTGATTACGCTTAAAATTAATTTACACATATGGTAAACGAAAACTCCTTTAAAACATATTCTTTTGCCAACCTATGGTTAAAACACTTTTATCGATTTTACTTTTAGTATCTATTAGTCAAAGTTCTATCGCTCAGAAAATTCTGGTTTTGAATAAAGAAACCAACAAACCTATTGAAAGTGTATTGATTTATGATGAATTAGGTAATCAATCCATAACCAACAAAAATGGAATATCAAACATTAGTGGCTTTTCTAATGGACTTTTAACATTTCAACACCTAGGGTATGCTACACTTCTTGTTCCTAAAGAGGATTTACCTGAAACTATTTATTTAAATCAAATTTCAATTTCAGTAAATGAAGTAGTTGTTTCGGCTAATAAATGGGAAGAAGATATATCCGAAATACCTGTAATGGTTAAGAAAATTTCAAGAGAAGAAATCGCATTTCAAAATCCACAAACATCTGCTGATATTTTAAACCAATCGGGCGAAGTATTTATTCAAAAAAGTCAGCTAGGTGGTGGCAGCCCAATGATTCGTGGTTTTGCAGCAAATTCAGTACTTATATCTGTAGATGGAGTGAGAATGAACAATGCCATTTACCGAAGTGGAAACCTTCAAAACGTTATTACCTTAGATGGTCTAACTACAGAAAGTGCCGAAGTAGTATTTGGTCCAGGATCTGTACTTTATGGTAGCGATGCTTTGGGTGGAGTTATGGACTTTCATACGATTAATACACAATTTAATAATAAATCAGGCGAACTATTCACTCGATTTTCATCAGCCAATCTTGAAAAAACAGGGCATTTTAAAACAAACATAGGAGGCAACAATCTAGCTTTTTTAGGTGCCTTTACCTATAGTTCTTTCGATGATTTAACAACTGGATCTATCAGAAAAGGAAAATACCCCAATTTTGGCTCGAGACCAGAATATGTAACAACTATTAATGGACAAGATAGTATTTTTCAAAATACTAACATCAACAAGCAGGTTTTTTCGGGGTATAATCAATGGAATGCTTTAGCAAAATTAAGCTATAAATTTAAAAGTGACGATAAAATTTCTTATGCCTTTCATGCTACAAACAGCAGCAATGTACCTAGATACGATCGTTTAACAGAATATAAAAACAATATATTAAAATATGCCGAATGGTATTATGGGCCTCAAAAATGGCAAATGCACCATTTACAATTTACTTCATCCAAAGAAACACCTCTATATACCCAAAATAAATTAACCGCTGCTTACCAGTTAGTAGAAGAAAGCCGACACGATAGAAAACTAAATGCAACAGACTTAAGAAGCAGAACAGAAAAGGTTAATATCCTTAGTATAAATGCAGATTTATTCAAGGAGTATTATAAAAACACCTTTTACTATGGTGCAGAATTTGCACATAACAAAGTTAACTCCTTTAGTCAACTTGAAAACATTGTAAGTAGAGCGCTTACACCCTCTGCAACTAGATATCCTAAAGAAAGCTCATGGACATCAATAGCAGCCTATGCTAGCATGAAATATTACTTTTCAACATCACTTATTTTAAATACGGGTGTGCGATATAGTCAGATTTTAGTAAAATCAAATTTTAGTGATAAAACATTTTATAACTTTCCTTATAATGAAATACAAATTAGTACTGGTGCAGTAAACGGTAGTTTAGGGTTAGTATGGAAACACAACAATGAATTTAATGTTAAGACTTCATTTAGCAGTGGATTTAGAGCTCCAAATGTAGACGATATTGGAAAAGTATTTGACTCAGAACCTGGAAATGTAGTTGTACCCAACCAAGATTTAAAACCTGAGTTTTCTTACTCTGGAGAGATAACTTTTTTTGGGAAGATTAATTATGAGCTTGAATATAATTTTACGGGATACTACACTTATTTAGTTGATGCCATGGTTAGAAGAGATTTTGCCTTTAATGGCTTAGACAGCATTATATATGATGGAGAATTAAGCAATGTACAAGCCTTAGTAAACACAGGACGTGCCTATGTAAGTGGCATTTCGGGTAATTTAAAATATACAAAAGGAGCATTTATAATAGCTTCTACCCTAACCTTTACCAATGGTGGAGACTTAGTTAAAGACGTGCCATTGCAGCACACTGCCCCCCTATTTGGGCAAACCTATATTAATTTTAAATGGAAAGAGTTAACTGCACGAATAACACAGAGATATAATGGAGCCAAACCTTTCGAACAATTAGCTCCTAGCGAACAAAATAAAATCACTATTTATACTCCAGATGGCAGCCCTGCATGGACAACTACATCAGTAAACCTACAATATAATATCAATAATACACTTTTTGTAAATGGTGGAGTAGAAAATATATTTAACATCCACTATCGTCCTTATTCAAGCGGAATAAGTGCGTCAGGAAGAAACTTTATAATCAGTTTAAAAGCTAATTTCAACAAATAAGTATCAAACTAGTTGAATTTTAAACATTAACAACTTAAGGATAAGTAATTGGCTTTATATTTGTTTACCAAAACTTGATTTATGCGAACATTTATATTTAGTATTCTATTAACCGCCTCATTTTTTGTTCAAGCTCAAAACAATGAACTTGACAAACGTAATGGCTTTAAGGAAATAAAATTACTTAGCAATGCTTCTGATTATGAAGGCCTTAAATTTGAAAAAAATGACTCGGAAGAATTTAAAGCTATTTACTCCAAAAAATCGGGCTATTTCGAATCCATAGGTGACATCGAAATTAAAGATTTAAAAGTTTATACTTACAACGATTTAATTTACCGAATTGAAATTTTTGCAGAGAAAGACCCAAGACTTTTTAAAGGACTTGAAAAAGCATTTGGTGAAGCCAAATATTCGGTAGTAAGCAATGATTATGTGTGGCAAGGGGAAAACGTAAAACTATCCTTTGCTAGTCATCAAAAAGGCAAAATGGTTGTAATGAACTATTCAACTTACCTCATAAAAAATATTATTAAACAAGACAAAAATAAAACGATCGAAGACCTTTCAGCCGATTTTTAATTTATCATATACATATACTTTATTATGAAAAATATAGCAGTTATTGGATCCGGAACTATGGGAAATGGCATTGCCCATGTATTTGCACAAAATGGTTTTAGTGTAAACCTAATTGACATTTCAGCACCTGCACTTGAAAAAGCAATAGCAACCATCGAAAAAAACCTTGACAGGTTAGTAAGTAAGGAGAAAATAGATGAAAACAAGAAAAAAAGCACATTAGCTAACTTAACTACTTACACTAACACAAAAGAAGGAGTAGCAAATGTTGATTTAATTATTGAGGCCGCTACTGAAAATATTGAGCTAAAACTATCCATCTTTAAACAACTAGATGAAGTAGCAAAACCCGAATGCATTTTAGCAACCAATACATCTTCTATTTCTATAACTAAAATTGCTGCGGTTACCAACCGACCAGATAAAGTTATAGGTATGCATTTTATGAACCCAGTGCCAATAATGAAATTGGTAGAGATTATTCGTGGCTATAACACATCCGATCAAGTAACCAATACAATTATGGAGCTCTCCCAAAAACTAGGCAAAGTTCCGGTTGAAGTAAATGACTACCCTGGATTTGTGGCTAACCGAATTCTAATGCCCATGATTAACGAAGCCATTTATTCGTTATTCGAAGGAGTGGCAGGAGTAGAAGAAATTGACACCGTAATGAAATTAGGTATGGCTCACCCAATGGGACCATTACAATTAGCTGATTTTATTGGTTTAGATGTATGCCTTTCAATACTAAATGTACTGTACAATGGCTTTGGCAATCCTAAATATGCGCCTTGCCCATTATTAGTTAATATGGTAGAAGCAGGACATAAAGGCATTAAGTCTGGAACAGGTTTTTACTCTTGGACACATGGCACTAAAGAGTTGATAGTTGCCGATGGTTTTAAATAAACGATAATTGAAAATGTTTCCATCTATGTAAAAGGATTGGGTGTCTAATATTTACAAAGATTTTAAACTAAATTTAGTTATGACCACATCACCTTTTATAGTTGAAATAAACAGGCGTTATATGCTTCTATTTATGGTAACCATTCTTTCGAGTTGTACCAGATTACAAATAGAAAAAAGTACACCAACCTGTGTAAAAGACAAAATAGTAGAATTTAAAAAAAGCAAAATTTGTGATGACCTAAGTGTAGAAGAATATACATTTCAAGGTCTAACTGTTTATGTTTTTAATTCAGGCACATGTGGAGCAGACTTGCAGTCTGAAGTGATTGATTCAGACTGCAACTACCTAGGAGCATTAGGTGGCATAGCTGGCAACATAGAAATTAATGGAGAAATTTTTTCAAATGCAATCTTCATTAAAACTGTTTGGAAAAAATAATATCAAATTAAAATTACGTATGAAAATAGTTGTGTTTTTTTGTTTCTTTTTAGTCTCTTCAAGTACTCTTTTTGCTCAAACAGATATACCTGAAACCATCATTTATGATCAAGTAGTTATTGATTTAATGAATCAAGCTAAAAAGGAAATGCAAGCAGATAATTACGATGCAGCCAACAAAATTTTTCGAAAAGCACTCTCCACACATAAAATTTTACCAACCGACCTCTCCTACTTATTTGCCGAAACCTTATATGTTATCCATCAATATCAAAACAGCTTAAATTTTGTAGATAAATACATTGATTTAGCAGGTCAAGGGGGCAATTACTACGATAAAGCTATTGAGTTAAAAGCACTTTTAAATGCAGAATTCAACAAAATAAAAGAGTGCGCTTTTTGCAACCTAAGTGGCTATAGATACATACCCTGCGATAATTGCAAAGCCCTTGGAGTAACTACTGAAACGTGCTATAATTGCAAAGGTAGTGGAGCAACTGTATGCCCAAAATGTATGGGAGAAGGCGTTTATATTACCTTTAATTCATTCAGTGGCAAACAATATCACTCTTGCGATATATGTGAAGGAAAAGGTTATATTATTTGCTCCATTTGCGAGGGCAACAAAATATTAAGCGGTACTTGTAGCGTATGTTTGGGCACAAAACAAAAGGTTAGTGCTATCCTTTGCGACCATTTAGAAAAACATAGGAACGAATAATATAGCCCAAATGTTAACTAATTTTTACATAGGCAGTAATCACCTTATTAAACAAACTAGTTAATGAATATAACTGCACACATTATCACCATAGGTGATGAAATTTTATACGGCCAAATTACCGATACCAATGCGCAATGGATAAGTCAGCAATTAGATGCCATTGGAATAAAAGTTACTCAACGATTAACTATTGGTGACGTAAAAAAAGAAATTATTGATACCTTAAAATACGCAGAAGATAAAGCAGACATTGTATTAATTACAGGTGGTTTAGGCCCTACTGAAGATGACCTTACCAAACCTAGTTTGGCGTACTATTTTGGAGTAAGTTTACAAACAAATGATAAAGCATTATCTGAATTGGAGCTAATGTTCAAGCGGTTTAAGATTGACCTAACTCCTATTAACCGCTTACAGGCTAATTTACCTACTAATTGCGAAATGATTAGTAATAGCTTAGGTACAGCACCAGGAATGTGGTTTTATGAAAATAACACCGTCTTTATTTCCATGCCTGGAGTTCCTTTTGAAATGAAAGAAATGATGTCTACTTTCATTCTTCCTAAATTAAAAGAGCAATTTGAATTACCCATCATTTACCACAAGGTTATTAAAACTATTGGCATAGGTGAATCATGGTTAGCCAACAAAATAAAACCTTGGACTGATGCCCTACCAAAAGAAATAAGTCTTGCCTACTTACCTAGTTTAAGAGAAGTAAAACTTAGATTAACCACTTCTGGTGCTTCATTAGAACTACTCCAACACCAAGTAGAAGAACAAATTAAATTACTAAAAAAATATATTGAAAAATACATCTATGGCTATAACAACGACTCCATAGAATCAATTTTAGGGAAAATATTATCAAAAAAAAATGAAAGTATTTCAACAGCAGAAAGTTGCACCGGAGGCTATTTAGCTCATCTAATCACTTCCATTTCTGGCAGCTCCGCTTATTTTAAAGGAAGCATAATTGCATATGCAAATGAAATTAAGATAGAACAACTTGGTGTTAAAAAAAGCACACTAGATAAATTCGGAGCTGTAAGCGAACAAACCATCATAGAAATGGCTGAAGGAATTCGAACCAAATTTAATACTACATATGGCCTAGCTACTAGTGGAATAGCTGGCCCTAATGGTGGAACTCCAGAAAAACCTGTTGGAACCATTTGGATTGCGCTCGCTACTCCTTTCGGTACATATACCAAGATTCTCTCATTGGCAAAAGACCGAACCCTTAATATTCAAGCATCATCAAAATCAGCACTTGCTTTTGCTTGGCAAACTTTTACTCAAAAAGATTGAGATATACATTGATTATATTAAATTTGTCAATAATAAAAATTGCTTTAACTGCTTGAAAATAAGCTTTTTTGGCATTTATTTAAAACTAAAGAAGATTGTTCTTAATCGAACATAAAATTCGATAGATTGTTAATATTAATACTTAAAACATAAAATTAACCGAGTAATATTATGGCTTCAGTTGAGTTGTTAATGCCAAAAATGGGCGAAAGTATAATGGAAGCAACAGTGCTTACATGGCTCAAAAGTGAAGGTGATACCATCGAACAAGATGAATCAGTCTTAGAAGTGGCTACTGACAAAGTAGATACTGAGGTTCCTTCAACACATGGTGGAATTCTTAGTAAGATTTTAGCAAACGATGGTGACGTAATACCTGTTGGTAGCCCCATTGCTATTATTACTACTGATGGTGATGATGCCTCTACACCCACTCCTAAAACAGAAAACACTGCAGCAGCCCCTCCAGCGCTAGAAGCTCAATCGAATGTAGCAATAACTCCGACAGTTGTTTTAGAAAAACCTGCTACTGGCAGATTCTATTCTCCATTGGTTATGAATATTGCCCGGGAAGAACAATAGAGATGTCCGAACTAGAGCGCATCCCTGGAACAGGCAAAGATGGACGAGTTACTAAAAAAGATATGCTTGCATATGTTGATAGTCGTAGCAATAATGGTAATAGCATAATTGACACCCCTCCTGCTACACCAATTATTGCAGTTCCTTCACCACAACCACAACCTAAAGTACATGTTTCAACAAGTGCGGGTGACGAGATTATTGAAATGGATCGAATGCGCAAAATGATAGCAGGTCGCATGGTTGATTCAAAACGTATTTCTCCTCATGTAACCTCATTTGTAGAAGCCGATATGACAAGCATTGTTAATTGGAGAAATAAAATTAAAAATAGCTTTGAAGCACGCGAAGGTGAAAAAATGACCTTCACTCCTATAATTATGGAAGCGGTAGTTAAAGCAATAAAAGACTTCCCAATGGTAAATGTATCCGTAGATGGAGATCAAATCATTAAACGAAAAAATATCAATATTGGATTGGCAGTAGCCCTACCGTCAGGTAATTTAATTGTACCAGTAGTGCATAATGCCGACCAATACAACCTAGCAGGATTAGCAAAAAAAATAAACGATTTAGCACGCAGAGCTAGAGAAAACAAATTAACACCAACTGATCTAGAAGGAGGCACTTATACCATTTCAAATGTAGGTTCATTTGGAAATGTTATGGGCACACCCATTATTATGCAACCACAAGTGGGCATAATGGCATTAGGCGCTATTGTTAAAAAACCAGCTGTGGTAGAATCACCTGAAGGTGATATGATTGCCATTAGACATAAAATGTTCTTATCTCACTCTTACGATCATAGAGTAGTTGATGGCGCTTTAGGTGGCAGAATGGTCCGTAGAGTAGCCGATTACTTAGAAAATTTTGATGTGAATCAATCTATATAGAGTACACTTTAAATTAACCAAGTAAATTGCCTCAACCATTTGGTTGGGGCTTTTTTAGTTTAAGAGAGATTGAATACACTTAAAAGATGACATAAATAACTAGCATATTAAATCAACAAACCCTAAATAAGGTTAGGCATGAACAACAAAAAAAGGTCAGCAAATGCTGACCTTTTTTAATATTTATAAAAAAAGAGGTTAATCTTCTTTTTTAGTTTCTTTTTTGGGAGCTGCTTTTTTAGCAGGTTTTTCCGCTTTAGGAGCTGCTTTTTTTGCTGCCACCTTTGTTTCTTTAGCTGGTTCTTCTACAGCAGCAGTAGCTTTAGGTGCTTTAGCTTTAGCTGCTTTAAATTCATCTTGAATAGCTTTAACGTCAACATTTTTGATGACAGGTGTAGCACTTTCAAGTCCTAATTTTTGAATTCTTAGTTTTGAAGTAAGCTTATTTCTAAGTGCTTTTCTTTTAAGTCTAGTGATAGCCATGTTGTAACTTTCTAAAATTTAAGCTGCAAAAATAGCTAATTTAGGGTAATAGAAAAACAGTAAACACATTATTTTCTTAAATTATTCGAAATGCTTGTTTTTATAAACACAATCTTTAGTTAAAGTATAAAAAATTAGTAAATTAAGCAGCAATTTCAACCATCACATGTTCATCCCTACACAAACCTATTTTTCTATTCGTAATTCACTCAACACTATGCTTAGATTTGCAAAAAATAAAGTGCATTAAAAAATGAGCGTTCAAAAACCTTCTATACCTAAAGGAACTCGAGATTTTAACCCTGAAGTAGTAAATAAGCGAAACTACCTTATTCAAACCATCCGTACAACATTTAAAAAGTTTGGGTTTCTGCCGTTAGAAACGCCAACTATGGAAAACCTATCCGTATTAACAGGTAAGTACGGAGACGAAGGAGACAACCTTATTTTTAAAATAGTGAATTCTGGCGATTACTTATCTAAAGTAAAAACCGATCTTTCAAAAACCACTTCGAATCAACTTACTCCTCAAATAGCTGAAAAAGGGTTGCGTTACGACTTAACAGTACCTTTTGCACGTTATGTAACAATGAATCGTAGTGAGATAACTTTTCCTTTTAGGCGTTTTCAAATACAACCTGTATGGAGAGCGGACAGACCACAAAAAGGCCGTTACAGGGAATTTTTACAATGTGATGCAGATGTAGTAGGTACAACTTCACTATTATGTGAAGCTGAAATTATAATGATGCTCAATGAAATTTTCAACAACTTGGGTATTGACGGATATGAAATTAAAGTAAACAGCCGCAAAATACTGTCTGGATTAGCCTCCTATTTAAACCACTCAGGCGAAGAGTCTGCTCTTTGTGTAGCCATAGATAAATTAGACAAAATAGGAACCGAAGGTGTTTTTAAAGAACTTTCTCAAATTGGATATAAGCAAAACGAATTAAACAATTTAGCTCCTATTTTAGAAGTAACTGGCAATAACATAGAAAAAATTAATCTTTTAAGTAAGATTATAACTAATAATGAGGATGTCTCTAAAGGATTAGAAGAAATAAAGTCGATGTTTTCTTATGTAGATTCCATGAATGGCGATCTTTCTACTGTTTCTTTCGATCCTTCGTTAGCTAGAGGACTATCCTACTATACAGGACTAATTTTTGAAGTTAAAATGAAGGATGGCAGTATTGGAAGCATTTCAGGAGGAGGAAGATATGATAACCTAACTGGCGTATTTGGAATGCCTGATGTTTCAGGTGTTGGCATATCGTTGGGTATTGATAGGGTTTATGATGTAATGGAAACTCGCGATTTATTTCCTAAAGAAGTGAAGGTTGCAACTCAAGTTTTAATTATCAATTTTGGAGAAGAGGAAGAACGCTTTGCTTTAAAACAGTTATCTCATCTTAGAAATGCAGGAATTGCAGTTGAATTATATCCAAACTCAGCAAAACTAAAAAAGCAAATGACCTATGCGCATAATTTATCCATTCCTTATGTAGTACTAATAGGCTCTAATGAAATAGCTACTAACACATTAACTGTTAAAGAGATGGAAACAGGTAATCAGGAAACACTATCTATTGAAAACTTAATTTCTAAACTGATTAACTAATGGAACATTTAATTTCTACTGAGCCTTTAACTATTGATCAAATTGAAGTAATTATTTCATCGGACTCTACCTTAATTCTATCAGAGGAAGCAACACATAAAATACAGCATTGCCGAAATTACCTCGATCATAAAATTAAGGCTACCGATGAGCCTATATATGGTATAAATACCGGTTTTGGATCCTTATATAAAGAACATATATCCAAAAATGAATTAGAAAAACTTCAAGAGAACATTATTAAATCACATGCTTGTGGTGCGGGTAATCCAATACCTTCTTATATTGTAAAATTAATTTTACTCTTAAAAGTACAGTCTTTAAGTTATGGTCACTCGGGTGTTCAAGTTAGTACTGTCCAGCGCCTGATTGATATGTACAATAACAATATATTACCTATTATATATGAATATGGCTCTTTAGGCGCATCTGGCGACCTTGCTCCTCTCGCACACTTATGTTTACCCTTACTTGGTGAAGGCGAAGTAAATCTTAATGGCTCAATCGTTTCAGGTAAAGAGTTACTCCATAAGATGAATTGGAAACCAATCCATCTTATGGCAAAAGAAGGCCTTGCATTATTAAATGGCACTCAATTCATGGCCGCTTTTGGTGTTTGGAATTTGATTGAAGCTAAAAAATTACTAAAACTATCCAATTTAATTGGCTCTTTATCCATTGATGCTTTTGATGGCAGAATTGAGCCTTTTAACCCTAAAGTACATGCTATTCGGCCACAACCTGGGCAAGCTACCGTAGCAGCCGAAGTATTTGCTAACCTAGAGGGAAGCGAACTTATTAAACAACATAAAGAACATGTACAGGATCCATATTCTTTTCGCTGTATTCCTCAAGTGCATGGCGCCACTCATGATGCGATGAAGTATGTCGCAAACGTTTTTACTCAAGAAATTAACGGGGTTACAGATAACCCCAATGTGTTCCCTGACGATGATTTGATTATTTCTGCAGGAAATTTTCATGGGCAGCCATTAGCTCTTGCACTAGATTTTATGGCCATAGCCATGGCCGAATTAGGCAATATTTCTGAACGCAGAACCTACCAGCTAATTTCTGGTGGTAGAGACTTGCCCAATTACCTTGTGGCCAATCCGGGTATTAATTCAGGTCTAATGATTCCTCAATACACTGCGGCCTCCATTGTAAGCCAAAATAAAAATTTATGCCATCCAGCATCTGTAGATTCAATTGTATCTTCCAATGGACAAGAGGATCATGTAAGCATGGGAGCAAATGCCGCCACAAAAGCACACAAAATCATTAACAATTTATACGAAATACTAGCTATTGAATTAATGACAGCTTCGCAAGCTCTAGAACTTAGAAGACCATTAAAATCTTCTCCTAAAATTGAAAATTTTGTGAGCAATTTTAGAAAAGTAGTTCCGTTTATAGAAGAAGACAGAATCTTACATAACGACATGGTTAATTCTACTCAGTTTTTAAAATCTTATTTTTAATGAAATTAAAGGGATATGTATTTTTATTCATATCAGTCATTTTACCTACACAACTGATTTATGCACAATACTTTAGCGTTAGAGGCGATTTTGAAGTAGATCAGCAATTAGGTTGCAATGATTTAACCGTTACAGTTACAAATATTACTGCTGGCACTGGAGCCATCAACTATCAATATAATGGAAACTCATCTGTAGTTGTTCAAGACACCTTTCATACCTATACAACTCCAGGAACCTATACAATAATTCAAACTATTGCTGGTAATGGCGGTAATAATGTGGATAGTATAACGGTTACAGTGGTAACTCCAGAGCTGCCTATTGTAGAGATTTTAAGCTGTAATAATTTTGAAGTATTGATTCTAATTAATGATAACTATTATGATGAATATGAAATTGATTATGGAGATGGAACTATTATCCAAATAAGCTCAGGAACTCCTATACTACCACATACATATGCCGATAATTTAGCTAGAATGGTTTCGGTAACAGGAATTTTTACAACAGCCACCAATCGTTGTGGAGCAACAACCAATCTTTTTTCACCCACTTCTACTGTTTTACCGGCACAAATAAATTCACTTCTTGCAATAGATAATACTAGCCTAAAGCTAGATTACCTTTTACCTCTCCATTCTGTTAATAAATTGGAAGTATCCATAAATAACAACTCCAATTATGCATTGTTTAAAAATCTAATTCAAAATAGTACAACTGATACTATTACCAATATAAATAGTGCTCAAAACACCTATTGTTTTCGAATAGCTACGTATGATGCTTGTAGTAATTTTAAATCTTATTCTAATGAAATTTGCTCCATTAATTTAATAACTTCAGCCCAAAACAACCAAATTTTAACAAATTGGTCTACAATAGACATAGGCGGAGGCCAGTCCGCTAATTTATATAAGGATAACAATATAACACAAACATTTGCACCAACCACTACTCAACATATTGATAGCATGGTTGTTTGTAATACAACCTATTGCTATCAATTAGAAACCATTTTTAATGGTGGCGGAGTAGCTCAATCTTTAATAGTTTGTGAAACCTCTTTTTCAACTGATACTCCACCAACTATAGAAAACATTAGTAGCATCTCTAATACAGATTCTATCAGATGGATATGGGAAATTCCACTTAGTGCTACCCCTTCCTCCTATTTAGTACATACAGTAAATGATAGTGGAAGTATTACATCTACAGATTCGGCATTTTCGAACGCCTATAGCACCTTATTTTCAACTGAAATAAAGCACATAGCAGTAGAGCTACTTGATATATGCGATAATACATCTTTAATAAGCAATACTGGAAGTAGTATTTTCCTGCAAGGAAAAATTAATCCATCTAAAAATATTGAACTAAATTGGAATGAAAATTTAGGTTGGACAGATGGAATTCAAAACTATTTTATATCCATTAAAGACACTCAAGGCAATTTAATTGATAGTTTATCAACAGGTTTATCAACCAATTACGTTCTTGATTTAGTGGATCAAACAATACCTATTTTAGATTTTACTGTATGGTCGATACCCATTAAAACAGGATTAATCTATACAAAATCAAACGTATTAAGGATAGAACGCCCACCAATTATTTCTATACCTAATAGTTTTACACCCAATTCAGATGGCTTAAATGATCAATTTAAAGTGTATGGAAAGTTTATAAATTCTTACGAATTACAAATTTTTAACAGATGGGGTGAAGTACTGTTTTCTACGAATGATTTGGATACAGGTTGGGATGGCACCACCAAAGGACAAAAAGCACCAATTGGTAATTATGTTTATTGGATAAAAATTAAAGATTTAAGCAATAATGAACACATCCGAACTGGAAGCATATTAATTTTGAATAATTAACGATTAAAATCTATTAATTTAATACAAGATAAAACTCTATGTTTGATATGATGAAAATGATGGGCAAGGTTAAAGAAGTCCAATCAAAAATGAAGGAAATACAGGATGGGTTAGGCAACATTACAGCTGAAGGCGAATCTGGTGGTGGCATGGTTAAAGCTATAGTTAATTGCAAAAAACAACTAGTTGATTTAATTATTGATGAGAGTTTATATAACCCAGAAGATAAAGACATGTTAAAAGACCTTATCATTGCCGCCACTAATATTGCGATGGAAAAAGCTGAAATTATTTCAAAAGAAGAAATTAAAAAAGCAACGGAAGGCATAATGCCAAGTATACCAGGTCTTGACTTATCATCAATGATGTAATGTCTACAACTGCTATTGCTATTTTAAATTATAATGGAAAGGATTTTCTTGAAAAATTCCTCCCTACTCTTATTAAATATAGCAATAACTATCCAATCTATATAGGAAATAATGCTTCTACAGACAATTCTGCTGAATTCGTTTCTAAAAACTACCCTCAAATAAAATTTATTGAACTAGGTGATAATTTTGGATATAGCAAAGGATATAATTTATTATTAAAGGAGATTGAGTCTGACTACATTGCCCTTGTAAATTCAGACATAGAAGTAACCAATAATTGGTTAGATCCATTAATTTATCAGTTAGACCACAATCCAAATTTAGCAGCAATCCAGCCTAAAATAAAATCGTTTATAAACAAAGCTAACTTTGAGCATGCAGGCGCTGGTGGTGGATTTATTGATAAATATGGATACCCATTTTGCAGAGGACGAATTATAAATAGCATAGAAAAAGATGAAGGTCAATATGACGACTCCATAACTATAAGTTGGGCAAGTGGAGCTTGTTTTTTAGTGCGTCATTCCGCTTTTAAACAAGTGGGTGGCTTTGACGATGACTTTTTTGCACATATGGAAGAAATAGATCTTTGTTGGAGGTTATACAATCATAATTTTGACCTTAAATATACTTCCGAAAGCACAGTTTATCATGTAGGAGGAGGTACTTTAGCCTATGAATCACCTTTTAAAACCTATTTAAATTATCGAAACGGCTTATATCTTTTAGTTAAAAATTTACCGAAACACCAATTGGCAAAAACATTATACATAAGGTATTTAATCGATTGGCTTAGTTTTATATACTTACTACTTCAAGGAAAATGGAACCATTCAAATGCTATTTTCAAAGCGTATGTAAAGTTTTTTAAAACTAAAAAGCAATTTATTGCCAAAAGAAACTCAACGATAGGAAGAAGTGGTTTTACAACTAACTACTCAATTATTTGGTATTACTTTATAAAAAATAAAAAAAAATACAATCAATTTTAATAATACCAAGCAGAATTAAACCTTCGTAAATGTTTTCGAATATTCATCACAAAAGCTAATAAAAGGTAAAGAATAATAGGAGAACCAAATGTTAAAAAAGAAGCATAAATAAAGGATAACCTAATACTAGATGTTGCTATTCCAAGCTTTTCTCCTAGTCTATTACAAACACCAAATAGCTGATGCTCTATAAAATACTGAATCCGCTTCATAGTTTATATTAATAATTAAGAATAAATACAAATTTAGCACACAAAAATTCAATGCATATATGTTTGACTTTATTTTTTATATATATTTGCAAATCATTTTAACGGAACTAATTAAACAAAAATATTTATAAAATGAAAAAAATACTAAGCGCGGTTATATTGTTGGCAATTTTGACCATGAGTGGATGCTCAATTACAAAAATGGCTCAGTTGGCTAAAGACCAACAAGTAAACGTTAACCCAAAGCCTTTGGAGTTACATGGCGATTCTGTAAAATTTGACATGTCTGCAACTCTACCTGTAAAAATGCTACTTAAAGAAAAAGAGTATGTTGTAAATGTTGTTTATCAATACGGTGATCAAGAATTAGCATTGGATGCAATTGTTTTCAAAGCAGAAGATTTTCCACAAAGTGCTGAAACACCTCCAGCTGCAAACAAAAGTTTTGCATTTGCCTATAAGCCTGAAATGAAAAAAGGTATGGTAATAATTAAAGGTGTAGCTAAAGACCCTAAAAAAGGAAAAGAAGTAGCAGCAGAACCAATGCCTGTAGCTCCTGGTATTATTACCACTTCTCAATTAGTAAAACCTGTTTACTATGCAGCCTATACTGATCATGGATATAATAACCAAGAAGAATTAGTTCCTACTAAAATTGATTTCTTTTTTGACCAAGGTCGTTCAAATCTAAAATATTCTGAAAGAAGAAGTAAAAGAGGAAAAGAATTTGAAGCATTTATTGCTGAGAAAAACGTTACAAGAACTGTAACAATAACTGGTACTCACTCTCCAGAAGGAACAGAAAGAATTAACTCTAAATTATCTAACGATCGTGCCTCTGTAATTGAAAAATACTACAGAAGCCAAATGGATAAATATGATTATAAAGGAGTTGCTGATTCAATTAAATTTATAATTAAACCTATTGTTGATGATTGGAATGGTTTAAAAGAAGCTTTATCTTCTTACGAAGGTATTTCTGCCGAGCAAAAATCAGAGATATTAAATATTGTAAATGGCCCTGGTCAATTTGGAGATAAAGAAAAAGCTCTACACAAATTAGCTTCTTACAAAAAAGTATTTAAAGATGTTTACCCAGGATTACGTTCTGCCAAAACAGAAATTTTAATCGTAAAAGACAAAAAAACAGATGCTGAAATATCTGTATTAGCTAAAGAGATTGTAGCTGGAACAGCTTCTCAAGATACGCTTTCAATTGAAGAGTTAATGTATGCTGCAAGCCTTACTCCTGCTCTTTCTGAACAAGAAGCTATTTATAAAGCTGCTATTGCTAAAGCAGATTCATGGAATGCACACGCAAACTTAGGTGCTGTTTATGTTGCAATGGCAAGAGAAGATGCGTCTAAAACGGCTGAATATGCTGCTCTAGCTGAAACTCAATTAGATCTTGCTAATGCAAAACAAGAAAGTGCTCAAGCGTATACTTCTGCTGCTTCTGTGTATGCAATACAAGGTAATTTAGCAAAAGCTAAAGATGCATATACAAAAGCAAGTTCACTTTCTGCTGATAGCGAAACTGCTCAAGGATTAAATGGAGTTAAAGGATATTTAGATATTAGAACTGCCGATTACAAGTCTGCTGTTACTGCACTTTCAAGTTCTAATTCAACTTCTGACAATGCATTTAATTTAGGATTAGCTTACCTTTTAAAT
>Ga0224506_10001359_pt1 | contig 17654 bp, 13 predicted proteins | sample SF_Jan12_sed_USG_2_FD_169108 | JGI IMG/M metagenome (GOLD analysis project Ga0224506, IMG submission 169108) | Sediment microbial communities from San Francisco Bay, California, United States - SF_Jan12_sed_USGS_8_1 | ecosystem: Environmental > Aquatic > Marine > Sediment | place: USA... | reverse complement strand
ACTGAATTAAGATCATTGTTAATTACCTACATCGAAGAAGGGCGAAGTACACCGGGCAAATCACAAAAAAATGATTCTATTGACTTTGCATGGAAACAAATTGATTTTATTGACTGAAATTAGATCACTCTTCAAAAATCGAGTTTTATTAAAATATTGATCTGTATTATGATGGTGATGCTCTAAATTTAGCCTTTGCGTTAATAGGCAAACTGCCTATTAACTCTGTGATTGTTGACCTTATGAATTCATCATTAATGAAAAATTCAAACATATAAAAGTCATCATCAAAGTATTGATTCATCAAGAAAGAACCGTTTTTTACATAAACTGTATCTCCTATATTCAGCATCCATTCTTGTTTACCCGTGGTTAATTTTTCCCCTTAACACATGTATAATAAAATCTGTCTGTGTCCATACGCTCCAAACTTCCTCAGTGATAGGGCATAGGTATTCAACAAATAACAAATCACCAACTACAAATTTATTATAGCTCATGTCTTCCATTATATCGTTAAAAACATTCTGCATAATTCGGTTTCAATACTGTTTCAAATAGTTTTTTTATTTGGGTCGAATTCTGAAATCATTGATGTTCAGGGAAAGGTAAAATCAGGATATTAAGCCCGGGGCTTACCTCACTGTTTAAAGTATTCAATATATTTATCATATAATTGTATTAAACTTTCAGTAAGGTTTTGATTTTAAAAACGAGACAATCTAATGCCTTCACATCTATTACAAGACATACTTATTCTAATGAGCTTTTCGGTAGTGATTGTATTTATCCTACAACGCCTCAAACTCCCTTCAATTTTAGGATTTATAATCACGGGAATAATAATTGGCCCCTACGGATTTGGGATTGTTAATGCTGTAGAAGAAGTGGAGGTTATATCTGAGATTGGAGTTATACTTCTACTGTTTGTTATTGGAATGGAGCTTTCCTTAAGGCAGTTGGCTTCCATCAAAAAAACAGTTTTTATTGGTGGTTTCATACAGGTTGGAATTACAGTTCTTGTTGTAGGAGTTTCTTATTATTCATTAGGCTATTCATGGAATGAAGCTGCATTTGTAGGTTTTCTGTTTTCTCTTTCGAGTACAGCCATTGTGCTAAAGGTTTTTCAGGATAGAAACGAAATAACTTCCCCCCATGGTCGAAATGCCTTAGCAATATTGATTTTTCAAGACATCATTGTGGTTCCTATGATGTTATTTACACCTTTAATTGCAGGGCAATCCGATAACGTAACTTTAAGTATATTACAATTACTCCTAAAATCGGCTATAGTAATAGTAGTAACCATAATTAGTGCTAGATATGTCATGCCAAAGCTCATGCATGCCATTGCCAAAACCAAGAGTAAAGAACTCTTCTTGCTCACAACCATTACTATATGTTTTGCAGTGGCTTTTCTAACATCGGAAGCGGGTTTATCAATGGCATTAGGAGCATTTTTAGCAGGTTTAATAATCTCAGAGTCTGAATATAGCCATCAAGCTACAAGTGTCATTTTACCATTTAGAGAGCTATTTACAAGTTTCTTTTTTATATCAATTGGAATGCTACTTGACCTGGGTTTCTTTATTGAGAACATTGGCCTTATCTCATTAATTGTATTGGGCATTTTTATTTTAAAATCCAGTATTGCCTCATTGGCAATTGCTGTTTTGAAATACCCACCCCGCACCATTTTATTAACCGGCCTTGCATTATTTCAAGTGGGTGAATTTGCGTTTATTCTTTCTAAAGTTGGTATTGAGTATAATTTATTGAGCATTGAGGCGAACCAATACTTTTTGGCAGTTTCAATTGTATCCATGATTCTCACTCCTTTTGTCATCATGTTTTCTGAAAACATTTACAAAGTGTTTTTCCTTTCAAAGTTTGTAAAATCACTAAACCCTAAAGCACAACTCGAATCTACCCAGGATCAAAAAACTGATGAAGCCAACAAAACCGAAAACCACCTTGTAATAATTGGTTATGGCATAAACGGCTCTAACCTTGCCAAAGCGGCACAATACAGTAATATACCCTATGTAGTGATAGAGTTAAATGCAGATACCGTAAGAAAAGAGAAAAAAAAGGGTGTGCCAATAATCTTTGGTGATGCCACACAAGAACGCATATTGGAAAGTGCTTTCTTATCGACCGCACGAGCGGTAGTTGTGGCAATATCTGATCCTTTGGCCACAAAAATCATTATCGGAAACATTCGTGCTGTTTCGCAATCAATCTATTTACTTATAAGAACACGCTATGTAAATGAGACTGCAGAGATTTTGGCACTGGGGGCCGATGATGTAATTCCTGAAGAATTTGAGACGTCAATTGAGATATTTTCTCGTGTATTGCATAATTTCCTGATACCTGAAAATGACATAGAACAATTTGTTGAAACCATTAGATCGGAAAATTACTTTTTACTACAAAATCAAAAAGCACTTCCAAAGCCCTTTAGGCAAATAAAATTCCCGGATTTTTATATCACAAGCTTTAGAATCAAAATAGATAGTGGCAAGCTACTAGACAAGCCGTTAAAAGACATAAACCTCAGAGCAGAGTATGGCATAAATATCCTGGCTATTTCTCGAAAAGAACAAATGTTGCGCAATATTCATCCCGATGAAAAATTGTTTCAAGGAGACGTATTACTTGTAAATGGGAAATACGAAAATATTAAGATATTCCGTCAATTGTTAAGCTAATAAGCTACATAAAACTGGCCAAACAGCCATGCCGTTTGTCTCTAGTGTATTGGTCCGTACCGCTAGTGACAGATCAAAAAAGTGTTCAATAAACTAAATTTGGCAACCAAGAAATCTATATTTCATAGTTTAAAATCAATTTTCTTAAAACAACCAATAAATAGCAGTAAAATAATAATATTTATTTATCTTTAAAGAAAAGGATGTAAAAGTGGACACAACCTTTACTCCTGAACATGTATACTTTTAATTTAACGAGGAATATGAGGTTTTTCTTAATTTTATTCTTTACTGCTTTTTACGTCAAACTCTGTTTTTCTCAACAAAACAATAATTGTGATTTATCCAGAAATACAATTGAGTTGTATAATGAAAATTCTTTGTACCCTATAAAGACAGATAGCTTTAACATTGAACAATTCCAAAAGAGTTTTCTAAGTATTCTGGATCCGTACTCAATTATTTTTAACTCTAAGGATATGGTATTGTTTGATTTAATTCAACAATCGGTAAATAAAGATTTGTTGTCCTCATTCTGTTCAATTCAAAATGAAATTTCGAAACTATATAAGGGAAATCTTGAAAATACAATTGTGACCCTTGAAAAATTTACGACCCAAAACCTCAACTTTGACGAGTCAGATTCGATGTATATTGGGGATGAATCAAATATTCAATATTATACTCTTGATAAAGAGAAAAGGTGTAGAAATTATATCAAAGCAATTATTATCCAGAATGTGTTAGAGTCCACAAGCAAATTTGATACTTTTAATAAAACAACACTGCTTAATAGCTACATAGATTCTATTAAAATAAATGTGGTAAACAAGAAAATTGAACAATTCAATAATACATTAAATGCAAAAGGCAAGTTGGAAAATTATATATACAGTGCCTTCATAAATAGTATGTTAGTTCAATACGACCAACATAGTTTTGTGTTTTCTGATGAATCTTTTAGTAGTTTTAAGGAACAATTATCGTCCAATTCGAATTATTTTGGCTTTCAGTTAGAAACGAATAATAAGGGAGAAATTGTTATCGCTTCCGTCATTCCTGGAAGTTATTCATGGAGAACAGGTCAAATAAATGCCGGGGATAAGGTGTTAAAACTTGAAGTTGAAAATATCAAAACCTTATCTGTAGAAAGAGCACAATTTGATGAAGTCCATGAATTTATAGCGTCAATTACAAGCGAAAAGCTCACTATCACCCTTTTAAAGGCCGATAATTCGACAAAAAAAGTCGATGTTTATCGCGAAACGATGGAAAATAAAGAAAATTCTGTTCAAGCATTCATACTCAATGGGGAAACCAAAGTGGGCTATATTATTTTACCCGCATTTTATACTTCATGGGATGAGCAAAATGCGTTTGGGTGTGCTCAAGATGTTGGTAGAGCAATATTTTATTTAAAAAAAGAAAACATTGAATCTTTAATAATTGATTTAAGAAATAATTCAGGGGGATCATTAAAAGAAGCCATTGATTTAGCCGGAATATTCGTCGATTATGGTACATTTTCTGTTTCCCAAAATATTAATAATGAACTTAAACTTATTAAAGATTTCAATAGAGGAATTTTATATTCCGATCCTTTGGCTTTGATGGTAAATAGTCACAGTGCATCAGCTTCAGAAATGGTTGCAGCAGTATTACAGGATTATAATCGCGCAATTATAATTGGAGATACTACTTATGGAAAGGCAACCGGACAGTCTCTTCTACAGTTTAATTCAGATAATAAAAACACACTAAAACTGACTACAAATAAGTATTATCGTGTTACAGGGAACTCCTATTATAAGAAAGGAATTGCTCCAGATATAACTTTACCAGTTTATACTCATTCATCTTTATTTAAAAAGAGACATGCACAAAGACAAAACTTTCCCGATTCTATTGTGAAAAAAACATATTACTATCCTTTGCCAACTCTTCCTATTGATTCCCTTTCAGAAATATCAAAAAACAGGATAAATAATAACGAAAAGTTTAAAAAACTGAAATCCATAGATAGTCTTATAAATACCTTAAAAATGACTGAAGGTTATTTTCCCTTAAGTTTTAATAAATACTATCAAATTAAAAAGCAAATTGAAATGATTGAGGAAATTATGGATTCAATAACTAATACTGAATCTGGCTCCTTTACCATAGAATTGTTACAAAAAGAGAAGGAGATGTTAAAGGTATATACGTATTACAGAGATTTGTATTCACACCTTTCTAAGTCAATAGTATCAGATCCATATATTGAAGAAACATACAAAATTTTAAATGATTATAAATCCCTTAAAAAGAATTGAACATGGCAGTAAAAGTATTAAAATACAGTATTCTTAGTCTCATTTTATCTGTAGTAATTCCTTCATACTCACAAACAGCCAAAGATGCAGTATCTTATTTACAATTAATAAATGAGCAGTATCAAGACATTGAAAAACAAATGTGGGATTATACAAGTACCATGGCGCATAGTAAGAGTGCCAAAAGGGTTGAGAAGAAAAGAATTGATTTAATAAATGAAGTAAGAAAATCAATTATTTCTGTCAGTAATATGAGGGGTTTTGACAATGATTATAGCTTAAGGGATTCAGTAGTTTCATTTTTAACATTGGAGTTTAATGTTTTGAATAATGATTTTTCCAAAATAGTAGATTTGGAGGAAGTTGCTGAAGAATCGTATGACCTGATGGAAGCCTTCCTTCTCGCACAAGAAAAAGCCAATGAAAAACTCGAAATTGCTTCAGAAATAATGGAAAATCAATACAAAGCATTTGCGAGTAAGTATGGAGTAAATCTGGTTTCAGGCCAGAATAAAATAAGTATAAAATTAAAGCGCTCTTCCGAAGTTTTAAAATATTATAATCAAGTCTATTTAATTTTTTTTAAGGCCTTCAAACAGGAATTATATTTAATGGATGCGTTAAAAAGAAATGATATTAATGCGATTGAACAAAATAGAAATGCTCTAATAACTGTCTCTGATGAAGGTATTGCATCACTTGGTGTTTTAAGACATTTTGAAGGGGATAACTCAATAAATGCTGCTTGTAATAAAATGTTGGCTTTTTACAAAAGTGAAGCAGAATCTAAAATCCCCATATTAGCTGATTTCCTATTACTAGCAGAGGAATATGAAAAGATGACAAAAAAGATGGAAGCTAAAGGTAGAATGTCTCCAACAAATGAAGAAATAAAAAATTATAACGATGTCTTAAACAAGTATAATAAGGGCGTCAATAGATTTAACGAAACAAATAATGCTTTAAATTCTAAAAGGAACAGTAATATAAATTTATGGAATAATTCTGTAGGTTTATTTATGGAACGACATATTCCGAGTAGGTAAAATGCCACATAAAATTTAAGAGTAATAAATATTTTTAGATATATTGTTATTGTTATTACATTTCTTTTCACATTCTGGGGTGGCACGGATTAGATGAATTAAGATATTCAAGAATTCACTTCATGAGGCACAGTTTGAACCAAATCGCAAAGCACAATAAATGGTTTTAGTTATGATTACAGTAATGCCAAGTGCTTATTTAGGCTATAACTTGGTAAAAATGATCTTTGAGTAAGTGAATCTATTTTTAAAATAAATCCTTATTCGATTTCGACTTAAGAATTTCCGTAATTTGCATCAAATCAAAAAAACACTTTATACTTAGTAAACCTTTTACCTATGAAAATACTCTTGATTGAAGATGAGGAAAGAGTTTCTTCCTTTATAAAAAGGGGGTTGGAAGAGCAAGGTAATACGGTTGTTCAAGCATACGATGGAGTTGTAGGTCTTAAGTTGGGCTACCAGGAAGATTTTGATGCCATAATATTGGATGTGGTAATGCCAGGCATGAATGGGATGGAGGTATGCGACCGATTAAAAAATATCCACGGCGTTTCAACTCCCATTTTGATGTTAACAGCTTTGGGTTCAACAGATGATATTGTAACAGGATTAGAAACAGGTGCAGATGACTACCTGCCCAAACCATTTAAATTCAAGGAACTTCTCGCCAGATTGACGGCCCTTACACGTAGAAATACTTCAGGGCCAAAAAAAACATCCCATATATTAAGAGTTCAAGAACTTGAAGTAAACCTTAAATCAAAAGAGGTGAAAAGAGGAGGCGTGGAAATTATACTCACAGCTAAAGAATTCAGGCTTTTGGAATACTTACTATTAAATAAAAACAGAGTTGTTTCCAGAACCGATATTCTTGAAAATGTTTGGGAAGTAGAGTTTGATCTCGGTACAAATGTTATTGATGTATATATAAATTACCTCCGTAAGAAAATAGAACATGGTTTTTCATCCAAAATTATTAAAACAGTAATAGGGATGGGGTACATTATTAAAGATTAACCAATGAAAATAAGTACTCGCCTTTCGGTTTCATCTTCTTCTATTGCCAGCGCAATTTTTATACTATTTGGCACAACCATCTATTTGTTTTCTTCAAACTACAGGGCTCAGGTTTTCCAGATAAGATTAAAAGAACGGGTTTTGATTACCGAAAAAATATTTTTGGAAAAGGAATCATTTTCCCCTCAGGAACTAGAAAAAATAACAGATCAATTTCTCCACACCTTGCCTGAAGAAACAGAAGAAGTTATTCTCATTCAGGAAGATAGTATGCCGGATTTTAAATACAATTATCCGAAAAATATATTAGCTGATTTGGCAGAAAATGATTCTATTGATTTTGAAAGCAAAAGTATGCAGGGCACAAGTAGGATTTTTCAGGTAAAAGGGAAAAGATACCTTATTATAGTAACTGCAATTGATAAAGTAGGATTCCAATATCTGTCTTTTTTAAAGAACATTATTATACTTTCGGTTTTGCTGGGAATTCCATTCGTTTTTTTAGGGACTTTCATTATTACAAAAAAAGCCTTAACTCCTATTTCAAAAAAAATAGATAAGGCAAATTCGATAAGTGCATCCAATTTACATCAACGATTAAATGTTCATAGCCCTACCGATGAATTAGGAAAAATGGCCATCGCATTTAATAAATTGCTCGATAGATTGGAAGAGTCTTTTGAAGCACAAAAGGCTTTTATAAGAAATGCTTCGCACGAAATAAAAAATCCCCTAACGGCCATTATGGGTGAAGCGGAAATTGCTCTTAGTAAATCGAGAACGAATAATGAATATATAGAATCTCTCCGAATTATTCTTACTGAGGCTGAATCTCTTACTCATACAGTAAACAACCTACTACAATTATCTAAAGTTACGGCCAATGAGGAAAGTATTCAATTTGAAGCCATTCAATTGGATCAGTTATTAACTGAAATTAAGGATGGTTTCGATTTTATAAATCCAGATAATCAAATTGTGTTAGAAGTTGATGATAAGGCAATAAATAGTGATTACAAAATTCATGGCAATACCAATTTACTGAAAACGGCCATTATTAATTTATTTGATAATGCTTGCAAATTTTCTCTTAATGGGCCTGTGGAAGTTGGGCTGAGTAGGGTTAATAATCAAATTCAATTAATTATTAAAGATTCGGGCATGGGCATTTCAGAAAACGACCTTGAAAAAATCTTTACGCCATTCTATAGAGGGAACAATGCAATGGGGATAAAAGGATCGGGAGTAGGCCTGTCACTAAGTGCTAAAATAATTAATCTTCATAAGGGAACTTTAGACGTCCAATCTAAGTTGGATAAGGGCACAATAATTACGGTTTGTATTCCAAATTGAAATTCTAATCTCATTTTAATGTTGTACTAATTTCAATTTAATGTAGCTACCCTATTATTGTAGATAAATTAATTATCTATAATGATGAGTGAAACGAAAAAGAAGAATGGTTTATTTTCAAACGTACGACAGGACTTGCCCGCAAGTATTGTTGTGTTTTTTGTAGCACTTCCTTTATGTCTTGGAATAGCACTTGCTAGTGGAGCTCCACTTTTTTCCGGGTTGATTGCTGGAATAGTGGGGGGAATTTTAGTGGGAGCACTAAGTAATTCAGCTTTGGGTGTAAGTGGCCCGGCGGCAGGGTTGGCAGTAATTGTATTAACTGCTATTAATTCATTAGAAGTTTTTGAAGCTTTTTTGGTTGCAGTTGTGCTGGCAGGAATACTTCAGATGGTTATGGGGTTACTTAAAGGCGGTGTAATTGGCTATTATTTTCCCTCCTCTGTGATAAAAGGGATGCTTACAGGCATCGGAATTATAATCATTTTAAAGCAAATACCCCATACATTAGGATATGACGGTGATTATGAAGGTGATTTCGCATTTCAGCAAGTTGATGGCCAGAATACTTTTTCAGAGCTATTGAACATGTTTAATTATATATCACCGGGGGCAGTAATTGTAAGTATAATTTCTTTGACAATTTTACTTACCTGGGATAAGTTTTTATCGCATAGACACAAAATTTTTAATTTGATACAAGGGCCGTTAGTAGCTGTAGTTATTGGTATTGCCTATCAAATGATTTCCAAAGTGTACTTCCCGGACCTTGCTATAGAAGAACAACATTTGGTAAGTGTGCCTGTTGCGGAAAATTTCTCAGGATTTATAAATCAATTTAAATTCCCCGACTTCTCGTATATTTTTAGTTCAGAAATCTGGATTATAGCGATTACAATAGCTGTGGTAGCCAGTTTAGAAACACTTTTATGTGTGGAGGCAACAGATAAGTTGGATCCTCAAAAAAGAATTACAAATACAAACAGAGAATTACTTGCTCAGGGAGCAGGAAATGTTCTTTCAGGGCTTATTGGAGGTTTACCCATTACACAAGTAATAGTACGAAGTTCAGCTAATATACAATCGGGTGGGCAATCCAAGCTTTCTGCTATATTTCATGGAATTTTTCTGCTAATATGTGTTGCCTCGATTCCCTTTGTTTTGAATATGATACCTCTGGCAGTACTTGCTTCTATTCTTTTAATTGTTGGGTATAAATTGGCAAAACCGAGTTTGTTTAAGCAGATGTACAATTTAGGATGGAGTCAGTTTACACCATTTATAGTTACCATTTTGGGTATTGTATTTACAGACTTACTAAGAGGTATTGCAATGGGTGTGATTGTAGGAGTGGTGATGATACTTCGTAATAGTTTCAAAAACTCGCATTTTTTACATCAGGAAATTGTAGACAATGGTCATCATAAAGTGAAAATGACCTTGGCCGAAGAAGTGAGTTTTATTAATAAGGGTGCAATCCTTCAAGAATTGAATGCACTTCCCAACGGAACAAAGCTTACCATTGATATGGGTAAGTCTGTGAGTATAGATTACGATGTGCTGGAGATTATTGACAATTTCAATAGCACGGCAAAGAGTAAAGGAATTGAAGTAAACCTTATCAATAGAGGAGAAATACAAACCGCCGATTATTAAAAAAAATGTAGAGACGTGTAGAAACGTAGCCTGCTACGTCTCCAGCCTGCTACGTCTTCAACATTTGGGCATAAACAATTTTGATGGAAAATAGAGACACGATGTATCGTGTCTCCACATGTAAAAATATTATTAAAACACCATAACGAAATTAGATTTAGATGAGAACACATACAAAAGAAACACAAGATTCTATAACACCTGAAAAGGCATTGGCTATTTTAAAAGGGGGGAATTTGAGATTTCAACAGAACTTAAAGGCCAATCGTAATTTACTGCAGCAGGCTAATGAGACAAGTGAAGGGCAATATCCCTTTGCTGTAATATTGACTTGTATAGATTCGCGTGTATCGGCTGAATTGATTTTTGACCAAGGTTTAGGTGATATTTTTAGTGTGCGTATTGCAGGTAATTTTGTGAATGAAGATATACTCGGAAGTATGGAGTTTGCCTGTAAAATTGCCGGGTCTAAACTTATTGTTGTTCTTGGTCACAGTAAATGTGGTGCTATTAAAGGGGCTTGCGATGATGCAAAACTTGGAAATCTTACCGCATTGATCAGTAAACTTAAACCTGCAGTGGAGGCAGTCAAAGAACCATTAAATAACAGAAATTCCAGTAATAGCGATTTCGTTGAGTCGGTCGCTCATAAGAATGTAGAAATGACCCTAGATAATATTAAAAAACAGAGTCCGGTATTGAATGAAATGCTAGATAATGGTGAGATAGGACTAGTGGGAGGAATGTATAATGTCGAAACAGGCGAAGTTCAATTTTTCAACTCGAAATAGAAGTCAATTAAAAATCAATTAAGGTTTAAAATGCTTTGAATAGAAGTTGAATTTTTAAATTCAAGGTAACTTTTTCTCGAAATGGTTGCCTTGAATTCATGCTTCGTGATAATTTATTTTTATAAATAAATACACCATACAAACATTACAAATACGCTTTCGTGTAAAACACAAACAATAAAAGATGTAGTAAAACTTTTTTAACTATTTTGCTTCTTAATCTGGAATATTCATGAGGATTCGTTATGAATAATCCGGGTTAATGAACCTACCAATAATTTTAAATTAGTATGTCCCGAAGCAAAACAAACTCCTTGTCTAATACGGAGGGAAGACTCCTCTCACTCGATTTCTACCGTGGTGCAATTATGGTTTTTCTGGTCCTTGAATCTGCACTTCTTTATGAACATATCAATGAAATAGCTCCAAATTGGTTTATTGACCAGTTTTTTCATCACCCCTGGAACGGTTTGCTGTTCTGGGACCTTATTCAACCCGGGTTTATGTTCATTGCCGGAACCAGTTTGGCTTTATCTCTCAGTAAGCAGCGGCAAAAAGGAATTACCTGGAATCAATCGTTTACAAAACAAGTCAAACGCAGTGGATGGTTGTTTTTTTGGGGGGTGCTGAATTATGCCGTCAGATCTCAGGGCCTTTCTTTCGAACTTTGGAATGTGCTTACTCAATTATCATTTACCCTTTTGGTGGCCTTTTTGATTTTTAATTGGAAAATTTCCTACCAAATAGGTTTCAGTATGGGTCTGCTGTTGCTAACTGAAATTCTTTATCGTTTTACAAATGTTGAAGGTTTTGATCAACCTTTTACAGATCAACACAACTTCGGGAATTATATTGACTTGATCTTGATGAATAAAATCAACGGTGGAGGTTGGGTGGCTATCAATATTATACCTACCGCAGCACATACCATCTGGGGCATGATAGCTGGAAAGTTAATACTAAATGCAAGTAAAGAGGGTATAGAAAAAGTAAAATATTTTTTAATAGCTGGTGTAGTATGTTTGGTGCTGGGTTATGGTATGGACTGGACGTCAATTACCCCTATTATTAAAAGAATAAGTACCAGTTCTTTCGTTTTTGCATCAGGAGGATGGTGTTTACTCGGTTTGGCTGTTTCCTATTGGTGGATTGACCTGAAACAGCATAAGAAAAACCTGGAGTTGTTTACAATTGTAGGTATGAATCCCATTTTTATATATCTCTTTTTCGAAATTGTAGGGCATCGTTGGTTTAATGGATATGTAATGCAAATTACAGACGGAGTAATGGGATGGTTCAATTCCTCTCATTCGTTAACTCTATTAGTGGGGTCGGCAGCTATATTTTCTTTGGAGTGGGGTATGTGCTACTTTTTATACAAAAAGAGAATATTTTTTAAAGTGTAAAGGAATTTAACGCCCATATTGTTGTTTAAAGCATCGCTCCAGATGAACCCAAAAGTTGAGGAATATATCGATAAAGCTAGAAGGTGGCATTTTGAACTGAAGGCATTGCAAAACATTCTGCTTGATTGTATGCTCATCGAAGAATTTAAGTGGCGTAATCCCTGTTATACATTTCAAAATGCGAATGTTATCATAATAGGTGGCTTAAAAGAATACTGCATACTTAGTTTTATTAAAGGAGCTTTGTTGAAGGATAATCATGGTATTTTAATAAATCCCGGGGAGAATTCGCGATCTGTTCGAATGGTTAAATTCACAAATACTCAGGAAATTATTGATCTGACACCAATCCTGAAAGAGTATATATTTGAAGCCATTGAATTGGAAAAAGAGGGCTTAAAAGTTGATTTTAAAAAAGACCCTGAACTTTCAATTCCCGAAGAATTTCAAAATAAATTAAATGAAAATCCCGACTTGAAAACTGCTTTTTACGCCTTGACACCGGGACGAAAGCGAGGATACATTCTTTATTTCTCAGGAGCTAAACAGTCTAAAAGCCGACAGTCCAGAATTGAAAAATATGTGCAAAAAATACTTGACGGAAAAGGAATAAACGATTGTACTTGTGGTTTATCCCGCAAGATGCCTGGTTGCGATGGCTCGCATAAATACCTTTAGGAAGGTTTCAACTTTTATTGGAGCGTTGCTGTATGGTTCTAATTTTAGCAGCATTTACTGCCCTATACCGTTCCCTGGCCATAGTATAACTTATTTTTAAACTATGGTTATTGTCATAATTTAATTTGATATAGGGAGAATATTATTCTAAGGTGGAATCATTTATTTAAATAAATAAATTTTTATGTATTTTATTTTATCTATTTTTAGAGAAATAGATTATTAACATTAAAATATTTAAAATGACTAATTTAGGTTTTTTCTTAATTGTGGTGGCTGTTGTAATGGCCATTATGATTAATGTGTTTCCTTCAAGAACCGAAACACAATCGGGTCCTTCCGGTATAAATTTAATACACAGACTAGTTAAAATATGGTCTATAAAAAAATCTATAATACTAGGACTTGTAGGCATTGCATTTGCTACTATAAGTGGCCTGTTTTTTTACAATCCGGCAGGTACTGCCACGGCAATACAATATTTATGGGGGGGTGATGCAGCAGTTACTACTCAGGGTGTAAAGTTGAAATTTTGGGGCAAAACGATACCCATTTCTTTTGAAATTGCATTACAGGATATTATAATTGAAAAAGACTCCAATGGGGATAAAATTTCGGATTTGGGGAGAACAGAAGAGGGAATTTATCATAGAAATGCCCAAACAAGAGAGTTTGCTGATGCTATTAAAGCAGATATAGCAGCAGCTTTGATTGTTTCTATAAATTATAATAATTCGGAATTATTTTTGGAAATGGCCGATAAAAACAGATCTGAGAGCAAGTTGGTTTATGCAAGGATTTATCCGGTATATGATCAGGCGTTGAAGAATACCTGTAAATTAATGGATGCCCAGGATTATATATCTGGAGCCTCTTCGCAATTTGATTATTATTTGAAGGATCAAATGGAAAATGGCATGTATTTAACCGAAGAAGTCTACGAGTCTATTAATGAAACTCTTATTAACCCGACTGATTCTAACAGAACGGTAGCCATGGGAAGAATTGATAATAATGAAAAGCGTGAGAAAAGATACAGGATCAGGAAAGACGCAAGTGGCGAACCTATAAGAGATGCATCTAACTCACTAAAAAGATATGGCCTTACTGTTCAACAGGTAGCGGTAACGAATATAGATTGGGAAGCTAGTTTTGATAATAGGCTTAAAGACCAAAAAGAACAAGTTGCGCAGACTCAATTAGAGAAGCAGGAGGCTGAAAAAGAATACTACGCCACCCAGAAGGCCATTGCAAAAGGAGAAAGGGAAAAAGCTGAAACCAGGGTACAGTTGGAAAAACAACAATTGGAACAAACTATTACCGCTGAAACAGCTTCAAAAACGGCCTCTTATAAAGAACAGGAAGAAACCAATTTATTGGCTGCCGCCAGAAAATCCGCTGAAAAGATCAGGGTAATAGCCGATGCCGAAGCTTATGAGATTTCGAAAAAAGTTTCAGCCGGTATTACTCCGGAAAAAAGACTACAAATGGAGCTTGATGCCAGTGTTGAAAGAACCAGAGCCCTGGCCGGTCCCAACGGCATTCAGTTACCCACAACTGTTTTTGGAGGCTCAAACGGTAAGGAGGCAGGCATGCTGGAATCCATATTAGGTGCGAAAATACTTAGTGGAGAAATTGGAAATAAATAGTGCTTTTGCTGTAACAGGCTTTTCTTCTTTTTTATTACTAACAATTATACGTAGAGAGGCACGGCCGTGCCTCTCTACGTGTAATACGTGCCTCCGTAATTATAATTCTACAATTTTCGAATTTTTCCATTTTTTGTAAAGAATCCCCCATTTTTTCTTTTTCAGCAGGCCCTAATCTAATTGCGTATTTCTATAATTGATAGTAATACTACTATTTATGAATATATCGAAACTATTTTCATGAGTATGCGTTATAGTAATAAAAGCAAATAATGAAATGAAAGACCTGATCAATCAAATTCAAATACAGGTAAATGAAAAAGTATATATTAAGGACCCTAATTCATCTGATCTTGGAAAAAATATAATTGCACATTCCATTAAAATCATAGATGAAATAGGGTTTGAAGGATTTACTTTTAGAAAGTTGGCCATTGTGTTAAACACGAAGGAAGGCTCTATTTACAGGTATTTTGAAAATAAACATAAACTACTTATTTACATAACCTCCTGGTATTGGGGCTGGCTTGAATATCATTTGGTTTTTTCCACAACCAATATTCCTCAACCTGAAGAAAGGCTTAAAATTGCAATTAATACAGTAGCTCGTGGGCATGAGGATTCAGAAATTTTTTCCTTCATAAATCTTGGTGCTCTTCATAGAATAGTAGTGTCGGAATCTTCAAAAGCCTATTTAACAAAAGAGGTAGATCGCGCCAACAAGGAAGGTTTTTATTCGGGTTATAAACGGTTGGTGGGAAGGATTAGTGAGTTGGTTCTGGAAATCGAACCCAATTTCCAATATGCTCATACGCTGATTTCCACAATTGTTGAGGGAATTTTGCATCAAAAATACTTTGCTGACCATCTGCCCAGTTTAACAGATATAGACCACGATGACCAAAAATTGGCTGAATTTTATTGTATGATGGCACTTGCAACCATTAAATCATCAAAATAATATGAATATTACAGAAGGATTTACGCCTGTTAAAAGGTTTTTCCAGCTACTCAAGGTAGAAAAGCAGGAAATTATGAGTATTTATGTTTTTGCCTTGTTCAGTGGTGTTATTAATTTATCTCTTCCTTTAGGTATTCAAGCCATTGTTGGTATAATGACCGGAGGACAAGTTTCAACAAGCTGGATAGTACTTATTATTTTAGTAATTGCAGGTATTGCATTTGTAGGTGTTCTTCAAATAATGCAATTAACAATCACAGAAAACCTGCAACAGAAAATTTTTACTCGTTCGGCTTTTGAATTTGCCTATCGCATTCCCAGGTTCAGTTTGGAAAAGGTAGATAAATTATACGTACCCGAATTAGTAAACAGATTTTTTGATACGCTGTCTGTACAGAAAGGCCTTTCAAAGATTATCATGGATTTCAGTACGGCCACACTTCAAATTATTTTTGGGTTGATTTTGTTATCTGTGTACCATCCTTTTTTCATAATGTTCAGCTTAATGCTGTTGCTTTTTATCTTTTTAATATTTCGTTTTACGGCGGCACGTGGTATGAGGACAAGTTTGGTGGAGTCTAAATACAAATACGAAGTTGCACATTGGCTGGAAGAGCTTGCCCGGGCCATGGGTACATTTAAATTGGCAGGCAACACACCCTTGCCACTTTCAAAAACAAATGATAGGGTGGTTGGTTATTTAAAAAGCCGAAAGGAACATTTCAAAACCCTGCGCATTCAGTTTATTAACCTTGTAGTTTTCAAAGTAGTAGTGGCTGCGGGGCTATTGGCCATTGGTGGTATGCTGGTGTTAAATCAGCAAATGAATATCGGTCAGTTTGTGGCGGCAGAGATTATCATCATTTTGGTTTTGGCTTCCGTAGAAAAGCTTATAACCAGTATGGAAACCATTTATGATGTGCTTACCGCTCTTGAAAAAATAGGATATGTTACCGATATTCCTTTGGAAAAAGATTCAGGAATTAACCCTGAAATGGATGAAGAAAGACCTGATAAGGAAGGCGTGGAAGTCAATATCAGCCAGTTAACCTATTCTTTTCCCGAAGGCAGAGTTCCTGTTTTAAAAGATATAAACTTACATCTCAGATCCGGTGAAAAAATTTGCCTGTCTGGATTTAATGAATCCGGAAAGTCTGTATTGCTTCAACTCATTGCAGCTTTATATGATACCTATGATGGTGCCATAACTTACAATGGGATTCCGTTGGGAAATTGGAACAAAGAACAATTGCGTAATCATATTGGAGATTGCCTTTCTAAAGAGGATGTTTTTCAGGGTACTATTATGGAGAATATTTCAGTGGGAAAACCCTATGTTACGCTCTTGGATGTTCAGCATGCTGCAGCAGTAGTGGGTTTAGACTCTTTCGTGGAAACACTAAAAGAGGGTTATAATACCATGCTGATTTCAGAGGGAAAAACCTTGCCCAGAAGTATTCGCCTTAAAATAATGTTGGCCCGGAGTATTGCAATGAGGCCGGGTCTGATAATGCTTGAGGATAACTTTAATTTACTATCTCTGGACGACAAAAAAAGATTTTTGGATTACGTTCTGGATAAAGACAAACCATGGTCTGTAATAGTGGTTTCAAATGATTCTCGTGTTGCCGAAAGGTTTAATAGGGTAGTAATTATGAAATCAGGAACCATTGTTGAAGAAATAAATGGTAAAAAATGTAAGGAGAGTAAGTGGTTTAATAAGGTAGTACAATCATGTTAAATATAAGCGAAAATAGAATTGTTGAAAAAGTGGATACTAAAAAGTATTCGTCGTTTTCAATGGTAAAAGATTATAGAGCCGGACGTATTTTTTCGAGGATACTTGTAGGTTTGTTTCTTGCTTTTTTAGGGGTTTTGTTTCTCCCCTGGACTCAGAATATTAGAAGTAAAGGGTATCTTACTACACTACAACCTGGCATGAGACCTCAAACCATTAATTCTGTAATAGCCGGAAGAATTGAAAAATGGTATGTGAGGGAGGGTGATTTTGTGCACCGTGGAGACACTATTTTACACATTACCGAGATTAAAGACGAATATTTTGACC
>Ga0224506_10001358_pt1 | contig 17660 bp, 6 predicted proteins | sample SF_Jan12_sed_USG_2_FD_169108 | JGI IMG/M metagenome (GOLD analysis project Ga0224506, IMG submission 169108) | Sediment microbial communities from San Francisco Bay, California, United States - SF_Jan12_sed_USGS_8_1 | ecosystem: Environmental > Aquatic > Marine > Sediment | place: USA... | reverse complement strand
AGTTTCCTGTGTTGCAACTAAATCCTCTCTTGAAAATTCATCAAAATATAATAAAATTGAAGCTGGAGCATTTAGAATATTGATAATATTCGTCATGTAGTTTGCATCTGGTTTGTTAATTTTACTCGATATTGGAAGGACTAAATCTAAGTACGTGTGAATATCTATATCACTCAATGAAACCTTCGTTTTATCAGAAATTCCGGTAGTATCTTTAATTTGTAACGGGGCAGTTAATATTTTGTTTTGAATTCCCTCAATATCTAGGTTTTTCAAGGATGTCATCGCTGAATCTAAATCAATTTCCAAAATTGATGCCAATTCACTCGGTGGTAGTAAATACAATTCCATTACAGTGGTGATATTGTTATTTTGTAGTAGCTTTAATTCATCACTGGTATATGATGAATATTTTAAATTAGATCTCATCATTGTGGAAATATATGCATTGGTACCTGCAAGTGCATTACTAATCGCGTCTTCTACAGTCGAATTTTTACCTAGAATTTCAATAAATTTAGCTGGGAATTTTGTCTCAGTTAACTTAATAGATTGTCTTTTACCTGTTGTTATATCTTTAATCAAAGTAAATCTATATTCTTGATCATTTATATCCTCAGGTAATCGTTTTAATGATTGAGGATAATAGATTAGGTCACTAATTGAGACAATACCTAGACTTAAAATTTTCTTCATACTATTTTGATCCATTGACATACCTAGGGAAGATGTAATCAATGGAACTTCAAGTCGATTCTTAATAATTTCACCAATTTCTTCCCATTTTGGTCTAACCAAAGGATGAATAGAGTTATGTAAAATAGTTGCTAATGAAGTATCTGTTACCAGTTCTTTACCAAGTACTTTCATTATTTGAGATAATTTTACTGATTCTCCTATTAATTCATTTTCCAATTGAGTAGAAATCAAATTTCTAATTTCTCTAACTCTTTTCTTGGTAAATGGAGGATCAGAAGGAATTTCCTCCACGGGAGATAATAAGATATCCGCAATAACAGTAAAGCCAGATTTCCATAGTGACCAAATTTCTAGTGGAGTAATACCTTGAATAGAATCTAAACCAAGCATTACCTTATTGATAAAATTCAAGATGGTCATTGATGGTGTAGTTTTGATTTTTGATAGTAAATTATGTCCTTCCCAAGTAGCAATCCAGAAATCATGAAATCCATTTATACTTACTCCTAAGGCAGTTTCTGCTGATTTTTTGAGTTCTTCGGCTATGGGAACTTCAGATAATATAACTAAGTCGGGTGAATTTAGATTATTATTAATTTTATCATAATCTGTTTTATTCGATCCATATAATTCAGGAAGTGCGAAGATTAGATCGTCTAACCTTAAATTATTGCTGTGTATCCCATTATTCAACAATATTTGATTACCATTGATATGAATCTGGGTAAGAGGTATATGTAAAAAGCTTCTTGCATCAGACAAGAATTTCTGTTTAATTCCATTGTACTCATTTATAGTACGTGGTGAAGAAATTAGATCTTGCAAGGAAAACTTAGTATTTTCAAATTTATTCCACGTAGCCTTTGAAATTAATTTAAGTAAATTTAAATCAACAGAAATTTCATTTAGTATCTGTAAGCTACCTTGCTCACGAATTTCTTCTTTCAATTTACTTATTTTACCCACAGTCATTGGGGAACTCAACGCTTCAATAACAGTTGTACAGCGGTATCCCAAGACAATTTCTTTTAATTCGGAGGAAGGTAAAGGTAAAAGAAGGGGTGATTTCATATACATTTCAATCTCAGATAACCATTTTGAAGAAAACTTCTTTGGATTATTTTGATAAAGAGAAATTAAATCTTGAAGTGAATTTACACCTAATTTTGTAACATCTTTTTGTATTTTTGTAGGTACATCGAAACGATTCAATGTATATGATTGCCAAGCTAAATTAATAGCATCGTTAATTAATTCACTCCTCGCACCATATTTCCTTAATGCAATAACTGAATCAATTATCGATTGGGCACCGAGATTTATTGCAATCTCTCTTTCTCCAGGACTACCAACAAGGAATATTGATGAACTATAAAGAAAATCACTTAATTCCTTGATAAAACCACTAGGACGATCATATGCAATGATTTGATCCAAATAGTCGATTTCAAAATTAACCAGTGAACTTTTTTGTTCTTCACTTAAATCTAGGGTTGAAACTGGAATTCCAATATCACCTAGTCGAGCTTGGAACATTTCAGGATCAAATATATCCTTTATATCTCTCCAATATTTTTGTGTAGAGCCAGTTAGATCAGCCAGCATTTTTGGATCATACATCACTAATTTTTCAATTGTGTTAAAACTATTTTTTACTAATGACATAAACTCGGAAGCATCTAAATCTAACAGAGTAATTGGAGTAGATCCTTCCTTAAGTAATTTGATGATAGAGCCCTGACTTAATATTTCTTTCTTTAATTGGGCATTTGGATGAAGGTCATCTGGCACATATTCTAAAATTGCGTCAGATACTGTTTTTTCAGCGAATTCCTCAACATTACCTTGATATGACTTGATAAAACTTGTTAATCGAATTGGTATTGAAAGTAGAGTTCTAATATTTCGCATTGTTCTTTTATGAAGAAGATTATTTTCTGTAAGGAATCCATCTAAAAGATTATCTTCGGAGTCTCCTTCAACCATAGCAACTTTCATAGGCATTCTTGCCATTGCTAAAAAGGGTCTTAAATCCATAAAAAACCGTGTTACATTTGTCAATACACTATCGATATCGACGTTAGATGCAAGATCTTCATAATTTATTAGTAAAACATCAGAAATAGTAAATATATTTTGTTGATTTAATTTCTTTACATCTTTTTCTGTGATATCACCAATTTTCTTTATATCTATTTTACATACTTTTTGTAGATCTAATACTAACTCCTTGAGATAACCTTCACCTTGGAAACCAAATTCAGTTACTTGATATAATACTTCTTGAAGCGTATCCATATCGTTCATCTCAAAAACACCAGATTTAGCAATTGACCTGACATCTTGTCTTGAGAATGCTTGTAAATCTCTTAAAAGAATACCCCTTTCCTCTTCTGATGCAAAAATATTTTCTCGATTTATCAAATCGAGCAATCCCTGAACATCATCAACAGACATATCAAGTATGCTAGATAGTTCATTGACATCTCCAATAACTAAGTCAAGAATTTTGTTATATCCAGCATTCATTAATTTTTTAGCTTGGAAATAATTAATTCCTGGTGTAAAGAGAACAGTTTTATCAAATGCCTCAATTAAAGCACCAAAGTCAATGGCATATTTAAGATTTTCAAAACGTTCTGCTGGTAATTTTGTTTTCTGTTCTAAAATAGGATTACCTGTAAGTATTAATTCCAATATAGTTTCGACACCATTTGCAACCAAAATTTCTACCATTTCAGGACTAAGTTCCTCAACAACATTTTGCAAGTGTAAATGAAGAACATTTTTTACAGTCTGAATCGTATCAAAATCAACCAAACTTGAATCCCATGTCTCTTTCTTAGCAGTAAAGTAGAGATCCTCTATTGTAATCAGACCCATTTCTGAAAGTTCAGTAAGATGATCCGGTCTGAAAATTTCTAAATCACCTAAAGAAATACCTGCTTCTTGCAATATTACTGATGTTTGTTTCTTAAAAGTAATCTGCTGATCCCAACCGAGTATTTCAGACATGTCATGGGAGTTGGTTGTTAGAAAATCAATTACTCGTGTAATATTTGCCTTTGTTAAAAATTCTAATTCCTTTGAACTGAATGTCTCATAAAAAGCAACATCAACATACTCTGGTTCTTTGTTTGAATCTTCTACAATTGGGACATCCTTTTCTTTAGATAATTGAGTATCAAACAATAGATGCTCTGAAATATCTTGTTTTGTTTTTACTACTAATTCTCTTACCATTTTCTTCCATGTTATTATTACAGGTGGTGATTGTAATAATTTCTTAAAATGATTAACAATCTCCCAACTTATCCCAGATACTTCAAATGTGCGATGATCAGATAAGTAATATAGAGCTTCAATAGAATTATAACCACTTTTATTTAATGATGCAATCTCTTCAGGCTGGAAAAATGAAATACCTTCACGTTCAAAAGTGATTACTGATTTTAAGTTTCCTTTTTCATCAGGTACTGAAATTAATGTACCAGCGGTCTGTAATACGGAAGAATCTATTTTCTCCTTTAATTTAGTTTTGGAAATATTGAGAATTTTGGCTAATTGGTCCTCATCAGTAGTAAATAATTGATGTAATGTTTGAATATCCTCATGATTTAATTTTTCTATTTCCCTTGTTTCAAAACCTGATAGATAAACGATTGGAGAACGTAGTTTTTCCAATGCATAGTGAGCAATAGATGCTTTATAAATTTTCGATGTAGTAGAAACCAATGAAGGCTCAAACGACTTTAAATCACTTGATAACTGTTCAATTAAATCCCTCTTTTTCTTAGTATTTGCAAATGTAGTTAATGATTGGGTAGGTAATTTAATAAATTGTAGTAGTGAATCAATCCCTTGTTTCTCTAATTCTTTTATTAGAGCAATTAAAGTGGATTTATCTTTTGATTTACCCACCTCAATATCATCAATGTTGTCACCTAACTCACCTGTTAATATCTGATCCATCTCTCCAATAATTTTCCATTTTTCATGACTCTTTGGAAATACATCACCCCATCTGACTTGAGCTGCTTCTTGGATAGACGAGATACCCATATCATTTATTACTCTAACACATTCTTCACCAATGATTTGAGATATAGTCGAAATTGGTTTTAATGTATTTTTAATGCCATTCTTTAATTCTTTAACATCGAAACTATCATTTAATAATTTAATCCATTCTTCAGACGTATCCAAGACGCGAGATAGCTCTCGTGATGGCCAAACTAGGAATTTACCAGCATTAGTTATACCTGCATCTCGTAAAACATCAAAAGACACGACTAAATTAGATGATATTAGAGATACAGGTAGATTTAAGAGCTCAATTACCTCATTTAAATCTGATTTAACCGTTTCTGGAATTTCTTTCTGAAGATAATAATCAGCGTTAAATATAATTTCCTCCAAAACTGCAACATTTACATCTTTGAGAGCTTTTTGATGCTTTTTAAGTAAAACTTCAGGTGATTTCCCAATTCTTGATTTCGCTAAAATAATTCGACTCTGTAATGCAGGATCAAATTTCTCAATTGGCGTTATCAGTAAATCCATTGTATTTGAAATCGCTAATCGATCTAACTCATCCTCTAAATCCCTTGGAATTTCCTTAAGATTGCTAAGAGAACCAAGATTATTCGATATTGTCAATTCACTAATTAGTTTCATTTTAGCTTCTTCAACTAAAAGATGAATATATTCCTTTAAATTGATATCATCAACAATAACTTGGGAGGGTGTTGATGCAAATTTTTCTAATGAATAAATACCTGCATCTTGTAGTAATTTTACTTTAACTTCAGCATCCTTTCCCTTGTAATCTACAGGATTAAATGTCCCTTCTTTTGGAATCAAAGAAACCATTAAATTACTGTAGAGAGTCCTTTGAAGTTCATTTATTTCTAGTAGCTTATCTAACTCAGTTTCAAGGATATTTTGAACAGTGGAGATTTTTCTACGTTTAAATGCATTTCGAAGATATCCATCAATCCACTTTTGGCTTGATACATCGACCTTTATTTTCCCATATTCTGGATATGTTTGGACCAGAGCTTTCAAATTATCTTGAAATGACTTAACAAGCATAGGTGCCATAACACGAAAATCTAATGGTGAAGAAGGATGGGTAGTTTCTAATAAAAATTCAAGTAGTGTTGATATTTTTCTCTTTTTAACTGGATCAAAATCATAGAGATCTTCTAAAGGAGGTAATAAGGTGAGAAATTCTATTGTTAAATCCTTTGTCCCAACTTGCTTTAATTCTTCTGGTGTTTCTAGTGTCTCTTCAACCTCTGAAATCTCACTTGGACTATCTGTTAAATTATCTAGCTTTTCAAGAACTTCTTCTGCAAAAAATTCATTTAAGTTGTGTGAATCAGATTTTTTAACCTCTATAGTATCATCGAAAAATAAAGATAAATCATCATCATCATCATCTTCCTCATCTGAAAATATCCTGTTTATTACTTGAACTCTTTCTGCTTCTACTAACTTTACTGCAAGCCCTTGAACTTTGGTTAGTTTGGCGTTTTCAGGGACTAAGAAATCATAGACATTTCGAATCCATCGTCTGTTTAATGACTTGGATAATCGTGGTAATTCTACTAATTTTTCCTTATCATCCCTCTTATGGAATCTTTTCTCATCTGAAGGACTGATAATTGTATCAATATTTAAATTAGGAATCTGACCTGATGCCTCTAACTCATCAATTGTCCTCTTTTTAATGGTAATGATACTTTCCTCAGATACCTTGAGTAATCGAGCGATCTCTTTAATATCCGTTTTTATAAACGTAGCAACCTCAAAAATTTCATTGCTTTGTAATATTTTTTGGGTTTTATCATTACTCCAAATTGGTGCCTGATAGATATATTCCCTACGAGGTACAACAGTTGAATCAATCCTAGGTTTTCCTGAAGATAATGCAGCAATTATTCGCGACGGGTTTATACCGGTAGTTGGATTCCATAAATTCTCTTTTTCCAATATATCCAATAAATTATGTACTGTTTGAGGTGCAAATCTTTCAAATCGAGATTTTCTCTGCTTTTCTCTTTGTCTCCTTCTACGTCTACCTAAGTAGGTTTTTAATTTACGGGCAAGTTGAAGTAACGTTAATTTTACTTCAGCTCCGATTTCTTCAACTTTATCAATATATTCTTTTGAAGTTTCAGGGAATGGAATTTTTGTTGATACCAAAGATACTGCAATTGCTAAAGGTTCTGTAGCTCGAGTCAATCCATATTCAGACCAATTTATCGAATTCGCGATATTTGTAATTAAATCGCTACCTGCTCCAAAAACCAAAGGAATTCTATTTGCAAATCGATAAATTACTCGATTGTCAATAATTGTTACTCCTTTTGATGCAGCAGCAGCATTAACACCACCACCATATCCAATAGCAGCCTCTATGACAAATGGATGACCTTCATATGCTCTTGGAGGTCTAGTCAGTGCTTCTACAAAATCAGGTGCTAGCTCTTTTTCTAATCCTTTTCTTAATCTTGCTGCGCCTAATGGCGATAATGCATCTCCACGAGGTTCATCGAATTTAAATACTCGATCTCTTTTTCGCTTTATTACTTTAGATTCTTTTAAAGCCCGATTAAAACCATCATGTACAATTCTACGAATTTCTTGACTTGTTAAGTCTTTAGGATTCTTCGTACCATCAACACCTACTTCTTCAAAGAACAACTCTGCAGACTGAGGGGTGACACCCATGAAATTTTCAGATAAAAAGTCAATTAAATTATCTTCTTCAGCATGGGTCATCTCTCTTCTAAATGTAGAAATATCAGTACCCCAAGGATGTATCTTCACAACTTCTGGTGGTTTAGGTAAATCATCAACAACTCGTAAGAAATTTAGATCCTCAAGAAATCCTGGGTTTTCATCTGAGGGTAATTTTACATATAAATCAGTATAAGGTGTAATAATTGCTAATTGTTTAAAATATTCTCTAACATAGAGTTTAGCTAAATTCCAGCTACCAGTAAAGGAAACTTTTATTTCAGTTCCATATTCATCAAAATATTCATCGTCTCCCTCTACAAATTTTTCATCGGAATGTATAATTGGTTCATTTTTCTCTAAATTTATAAATAATTTTACTCTATAAGTTGTATCTTCACCGATAGGTCTTGTAGTTATCTGTATTGGCAAATCTAAAGTTGACATGGCATAAAGCAGAACCATTTTACTACCCAAACCAAATCTACCTCGGGTTTGTTGAGCTCCATATTTTGTACCAGCCAATACTGTTCCAAATAATTGAGGAATAAGATCTCTACTAACACCAATTCCATTGTCCCTACAACTCATTTCAATAAAATCAATTTTTGCATCTTGGGTTTTTAATGAAGAGGTACCACCCATTAAAGCAATTAATTCCTTTTTTTCCAGTTTTCGTATGGTCAAGAAAATTCTAGGGGTGACTCCTCTTTTTTCAGAAGCATCCAGACTATTTTCGACCAATTCACGAACAGATGTGAAAACTGCACGCATTGAGTTTCCAAATCCAGCAATTGATTTGTTTTCATTAAAAAACACTGCAGCAGATGCAGTACGGGCCTTTGAATCTCTTTTTGGTTCTTTAGAACGTGATTTTTTACTAGATTTATCAGTATCTACTTCAATGTCAGGAATTAATTCTTCGATTTCTGAATTTTGATCATTCATTTTAACTATTCTTCCAACCTTAATTAACAGTAGTGGGATGACAACCCAATGGTACTATACTTTTTACTCTATACGATGTAGTATTTAAGTCTACTAAAAAAAACTCACCGCTTATCAACATCATGAAAATAAAACAATATATCACGACCTTAGCATATAATTGAGTATTCCCCGTCTTATGATATTCTATGCCATATAATTTATTCTTTTAGATTGATGATATTAATAACGCAATTCAATTATCATTTAGGTTGTGCGAATCTAAAATACATTTAAAAGGAATGATTTCTATAAATATTTAATTTTCAGTAATGCGCCAAGACTAAGAAGAACTAGTTACAGATGATGGATTTTTTCTTGAAGGAACTAATTTTGCAATTGTGGCATTATAATATTCAATTCGTTTTAAAGTTAAATCAAAAACTTCACTCTTTGACATACTAAATCTCGCAACTCCATCTTGCATAGCCGCTTCTGCAACAGCAGACGCCTCTAATGGCATCAATAATGGATCTGTTGGGCTTGTAATAATATGATTGGGAGAAAGTTCTTCCTCGGATACCCTTGAAGCAATTGCATTTGCAGCAGCTATTTTCATATTTTTTGTTATGGTTGTAGCCTTGACATCAAGTGTACCTCTAAAAATCCCAGGAAATCCTAAAACATTATTTATCTGATTTGCAAAATCACTTCTTCCGGTACCTACAATTTTAGCACCTGCCTCGATAGCCAAATGAGGCATAATTTCTGGAACTGGATTTGCAATTGCAAAAACAATCGCATCATCAGTCATAGATCTAACCATATCCTGTGTAAATAAACCCGGTCCAGAAGCACCTATCAAAAGATCGCAACCTTCTGTTGCTTCAGCAAGAGAAAGACTCTCTTTGTTGGGATTTATTCTTTGAGATAATTCATCCTTATATTCATCCATATTATCTCTACCAGTGAATATAGCACCATTTCGATCCACCGAGTTCAAATTTGATCCTTTCACACCTGCATCCAACAACATGTGACTAATTGCAATTCCAGATGCACCAGAACCATTAACAGCCACTTTTATATCAGAAAATTTCTTTCCAACTAATTTTAATGAATTTATCACTCCAGCCAATGTAACAACTGCTGTACCCCACTGATCATCATGAAATACCGGTATATCAAGAGCCGCATCTAAGGTTCTTTCTATATAGAAACAATCTGGTTTTTGAATATCTTCCAAATTTATTCCACCAAAATTAGGTGCAATTGTTTTTACTACTTCAATAAACTCTTCTTTATTATGTCTATTTATCACCAATGGGAATGCATCAACAGAACCCAATGCTTTGAATAATATTGATTTACCCTCCATTACGGGATAACCAGCCATTCCAATATCACCTAATCCCAACACTCGAGTACCATTTGTTATAACAGCTACAGTATTTCCGATATTTGTATATTTGTATAAATCCATTGGATTGGCTTGGATTGCTTGACAGGCATCAGCAACACCAGGAGAATAAGCTAAAGTCAGATCTCTTTGATTAGTAACAGGAGTTTTAGAAATTATTTCGATTTTACCATTTCCTGGAAAATTATTTGAGTGGTAATCTAAAACATCTTGCTCTGTATATTTCACATCAGGTTGACCCGTAGAATTATTGCTATTTACCATGATAATAATATCTCACTCAATTACCCTTTAAAATTTTTACTAGTTCTTCTTCTGTTTTGTAATTTAAACTTTATTACATAATATTTTTCCAATATACAATGAATTGTATGATCTACAATTAAATTTATTCATATATCTATTTAATTGGTTTGAACGTGTTGTTAACACCATTTTACAAAAAAAAATATACTATAATTGTGAACCATTACTAATAGTTTTGATAAATTCAGGTATATCCAACATTTCAAGACGAGTAGCAATAGTCATTTCTGATTCTATCATATTAGAAATTTTTTTCTTATTCTTCTCAAGTGCCTTTCTTGCAAATTCTAAATATTTTTCATATCCTATAAGACCTTTTTCAAACATTAAAATCTGAGCTTGATCCAGATAGCTAGTTGCTTTACCAACATCAAAATCAACTTCACATAATTTTGATTTTAGCAATAATACATCAATAAAATCACCGTGTAAATTGTTTTCCCGAGTTAAATCAAATAATTTATTTAATTTTTCAACTGCTTCTTCTAAAATCAGATCATCCTCAGACATTTTTAACTCCTGAAATAAAATCTCAATATAATTAATTAATGCATCATGTATTAATTCATAATCAGATAATCTTAAAGTGATAATTTGCAGCAATAGCTCCTGTGCTTCTGCTCTATGTTTCATTCGACTTGATTGACGTAAAAATAATGCTTGTAACATTTTAGCTCTCATCAATATAATTGGGTTTTCATTTTTTCTGGATAGCTTATTTAATTCCTTCACTACATTATTTACATTCTTTTTTTGTTTTACTAACAATCTACCAAAGTTCAATAAAGATAAAGAATACCACAAATCATTTCCAATTTGTTTCCATAGTTTATTTGATTGAATAAAATGAGATTTTGACACTTTTAAATTATTTATTTTAAATTCAATGATCCCAAGATAATGTCTCGACATCGCAATATCATAATTATTATCCAAATTTTTTCGTATTAAAAATGATCTTGTATGAAATTCCAGAGATTTTTCATACTCTCTTCTTAGTCTGTATATTTCTCCCATGTTGCTTAGTACCCTAGATAACGCGGGTAAATATCGATTATCAGAAAGCTCATACAAATTTAAGGCTTTATTAAATAACTCCAAAGCAATTTGTAATTCACCTTGAGATATATGGTACAAACCAATATTATTTAATGAAATTAAATAATAATAATTATCATCTAAACTCTCCCGTAGTGTCAATGCGGATTTTAGATACTCATATGCCTTGTCTGTTTTTCCCATTTCAAGGTAAGTAGAACCTAATGCATTAAAAATATGTGACTTCTCTACATTTAGAGAATTACCATTGTTCGACCCATTTTCTAAAAGTTTACCTAATGCAAGTTCACAAATTTCCATTGCAGAATTGTGATTCCCTTTTCGAAATTCAGACCATGCCTTCCAATAATACGCCTTAATTAGAATCTTTATATCATGAATTCCATTAGAAATCAATTTATCTGAAAATACACTTTGGAGATTAAAGTCTCCAAGTTCATGATATAGATGTATTTTCAAAAGCATAACTTGTGATGAATTTTCTACTTGTTTAATTGATTCCGCTGCTTCACGATATTTTCCAATTCTAATCAATTCTTCTATTTCATGAAGCAAAAAATTACCTCGATACAAATAGTATTTTTTTATCTAAAATTAAAACCTTACTAATAATAACACAATTGAAGCCACTAAATCCCGGTTTATAATGAGATTAAATTTAAATAAAAAATAACTTTATTTTTGATATAATAATTTTTATTGATTAATTACACATAGCCGTTGCTATGCGCAATATCTTCAATATAGCATTTAATACAATCCAAAGTAACAAAATAATTGTAATTAAATCAATTTACAATCTGATAAGTAATATATTTAATGTGTGGGACATACATATATATGGCAAACAAATACCATGCATTATCAATAAAAATTTGGATTGCATATATACTTTTTATCATTTCAACCATAATACAACTCCTTATTGCCATTATTGTAGATGTACAACCAAGTGATACAACATTTTTCAGATATTCAATTAAATTTAATTTTCAACCAGATCTCCCTTGGTTTACACTCACCGGTTTATTTCTATTTCCATTTGTATCTTCTTATTTATCTTCAGTTTCTTACATTAAGGATAACCCATCAATTGTTGAGGTGTATGGACGAAAATCACTATTGCATAGAATAAAATTAGAGTTTCATTTGGGAAATCCAGAAAAATTAGACCTATCAAAAGAAAATATTACTGCATTCCTTTCAGATTTAGCTCAAGGAGAACCTATAGGCACGTATGAGAATTTGGAAATGCTTTTAGCAGTTGGAATTAAAACAGATCAATTAATCCATAAAACGAAAAGTAAATCCGTCAAACGAGTATTTATATCGGATTCTCTCGTGCCAAATGCATACACACTAAGATTTATACCGATTCCCATATTAGGACAGGATTGGATTATATTAAATAGAAATGTTGTGGAAATACTAAACCAAGAAGAAATACAGGCTGTAATAGCTCATGAAATTGGGCATACCAAAAAATATGATTCTTGGATTAATAGCATTTTATTTGCACCAAGATTAATATTATCCTTTGTTTGGATATTTTTATTATTAAAAGTTGGGATTATAATTTTTCAAGATCCTTTTTCTGTTAATTCATTTATTCGACTTGCATTTTTACTATCAATAATAGCATCTTTCAAAATCGTAGTTAAATCAAATATGAAATTAATCGAATATGCGCATAGAAATTCAGAATTAATTGCAGACAACTATGCAGCAAAAATAATTGACCCAAACATTCTTATGAATGCATTAATTAAAATTGGCTTAAGAGGAGATATTATCAATTCTATTGAATATGAACTAAAAAAATATGAGAAAATTATTCCTGAAATTGATTTTGAGCCAATAATTACAAATCTCTTGTTTTTAATTGAATCAAGTGAATTATCAAGAGAAAAAACAATTGGTGTAATTCAAGCCACTTTCAATGAACAAGTAAAACATTACTTATTCAATAAATATAAAGATAGAATGAAACAAGATGAAATAACTGAACTTTATAATAAATTGATTTCAAAAATAAAAGAAAGTCAAATTGAACTTGAAGAAAGTCTATCAAATAAGATTATTCTACTTGAACCTATTCTAAAACATGCAAATGGATTATTGAATAATGATCAAATTTATGAATTAATCAAAACAATAAATGAATCTGATTCTTATTTATTTTGGAGTGAATTTCTTGAAATAAAAAACAAAATACCCAAATCTAATTTGCATCCTTCATTAAGTTCAAGAATTCAAATTATCTATAAGAATTATATCTTATAAGTGCGTTTTATGACATTAATAGCTCAACATAGAGGATATACAAAGAATGGATTACGTGAGAATACTATTAGAGCTTTAAAAGAAGGTTTTCAGTTAGGAGCTGAAATGGCTGAATTTGATGTTCATATTACAAAAGACGATCATTGGATACTACATCATGATAAAACAATACTCAAAAAGTATGCAATCGCAGATTTAACCTCAGATAAGATAGACAAAATTTCCCTAGAAAATAATTATGAGATTAGCTATCTAGATGATGTATTTAAGGAATTTAAATCAGAAATACTCAACGTAGAATGCAAATCACATACAGAAGAAAGTGGCAAAAAACTTGCAAAATATTTACTCTATAAAGATGTTTTAGATCAAGTGAATGTATCTAGCTTTTACAAGGAACCATTGATGGGTTTAAGAAAAACAAGCTCTCATATCAAGATATCCTACCTCTATTTTTTCTGGTTTTCAAATTATTGGAAAATACTTCACAAAAAAATTAATCTTTTTTCAGTGAACCCCTATTATAAATTTCTAACACAAAGACGAGTAAATAGTATTGCAAAAGAAAATATAAAAATTCATACGTGGACAGTAAACTCAACAAAATCAATTCAAAAAATGATACACATGGGAGTAGATGTAATAATTACAGATGATCCAAAACATGCAATCAACATTCGCGAAGCAAGTTATAAAACTTCATTGAAAAATGTTTAAGAAATAGAATAATACTTCATTATCAAGTTAAAAACTTTTAATTTAGATAGTTTTATCTTAAATTAATGAACCCAATCCTAAAGAAATTTCTCACTATTTTATTAATAATCATTCTTTCATTCCTTCTTGGACTTTATGCGGGTTTGAAAAACTCAACAGATTATCAAATTGATGAATTAATTACCAGTGAAGTAAAAGAAAAAGTGTATGTCTATCGAGATGAATACGGAATACCAACGATAGTGGCAAATAATTTAGATGATTTATTCTTTGCACAAGGCTATGAGTTTGCTAGAGATCGATTATGGCAGGCAGAGTTACTTAGATTATTGATTCATGGAGATCTAGCCTTGGTTTTCGGAAGCGAATTAATTGATGGATCAAAATATTATAAATCATTAGAACTCCTAAGAGCTGCACAAACAGTTTTAGATCAGACAGATGGAGAAACGATTGAAGTATATAACAATTACTTACGTGGAATTAACACCTTTATTGATTTACATCAAGAGAATCTTCCTGTAGAGTTTCTATTGATTGACCATAAACCACAACACTGGCAACTTGTAGAAGCCTTTGCAATTCAAGGTATTATGGCAGAAGACCTTTCAATTGCAGGAATTAAGAGGGAAATACTGCGAAGAAATCTTGCAGAAACATTTGGTGGAGAAGAATCATTAGATATCTTTCCAATTCAAAATATTGAAGCAGAGACCTATCTCATTAATACATTTACTGAATCACTAGTGGGGATGAATTATGATATATCACAATCCGCAATAGATATTATTGATGAATTAGAAATAACAGAAAATAAAGGCTCCAACGCATGGGTTGTATCTAGTACTAAAACCGCGTCCGGATTTCCGCTCTTAGCTAATGATCCTCATTTATCTTTAACCACTCCAAGTATTTGGTGGCAAGTTCAATTAATCGTTGAAGGACAATTCCATGTTCAAGGGTTTTCCTTACCTGTTTCTCCAGGAATTGTTATCGGGCATAATGATCATGTTAGTTGGGGAGTTACAAATTCAAGATTGGACGCAATTGATTTGTTCTATCTAAAAACAAATGATCAAGGTCAATATTTTCATGATAATACATGGAAGGATTTTGAGGTGGTAAATAAAGACATAGAAGTAAAAGATGGAGAAACAGTATCTTATGCACTTAAATGGACAGATATTGGTCAAGTACTCGATCCAGATATATTTCCTGTAGACAATAGACATGTCTATGTAATGAGATGGACATTGCATGAGGATAATCCAAGGAATAAAATACAAGAGGCGATTCTAGGATTAAACAAAGCAACAGACATTAACGAAGCCATTGAAAGCTTAAGATATTTCTCTGTTCCAAGTCAAAATGTCGTCATTGCAGATACATCAGGAAAAATAGCCTATCAACTTGCAGGATTAGTACCAAATCGTAAAGTACTAGGAAGTGGAATAGTTCCACAGAATGGAAGTGATCCAGCCTTTGGTTGGGATGGAATGCATCCATATGAAGATTCCTATCGAGTTATCGATCCTGAAGAAGGGTATATCGTAACAGCTAATGATAAATTTGATTTTAGAGATGAAGAAGATGTAAGCCAGAGTATTTATATCTCTGATCTATTTGAAGTAGAATACAGAGCAGACAGAATAAATCAATTATTGAATAATAAAAATGATTTAGATGTATATGATATGATGAATATACAAGGCGATATTAAAGATCTACACGCAGAGTACTTAATTCGAATTTTAGGAAATGACTTAATCAGTATTAAGAGCTCAGTTTCATCAGATTCTAATTTATACAAATCAATCAATGAGATGCTCATGTGGGCAAATGAAGATAAATTCAATATGTCCATAGAAGATAGAGGACCTACTATTTTCTCAGTCTTTAGCATATATTTAGAAGAATCAACATTTTATGATGAAATTTCTACAATAGGAGACAACATGTATAATTTATATCATTCTTTTGCAATCAACGGAATACGAAATGTGGTTACAAATCCAAATTCAATTTATTTTGACAATATTGACACATCGATTACAGAAACTAGGATTGATATAGTAAGAGAAGCGATGGAGAAAACGGTTGAGTTTTTGGAAGAAGCCATCGGCTCTAGAGTATCATCGTGGAGATATGAAAAACTACACATCGTTGAATTCAAACATGCATTTGATATGAATAGTTTCAATGAAGGAAATACACCAGTTGATGGCTCAAGAACAACTGTTAAAGCCACAAATACATCTCCAAAATGGAGTGAAACAGGACCAGAATTACTAGTCACTGTTGGAGCTAGCTTGAGAATTGTATCTGAAGTCACGAGTACTTGGGATAATGTTTTTGGCATTATGGCACCAGGTCAAAGTGCTCATTTCTTTACAGGACATAGAGGAGATAGTGTCGATGATTGGGTAAATAATATATCACATCGATGGATTTATGGAATTCCTGATGAAGATGTAGATTTTACATATATACCGGAGATATGATATTTGATTTCTAGAGAAACAACAGATGTAGTATCTATCTCTCTAAGTACTACTATTTTTGCTATATTTATTCAAATTAATGATATAGGTAAAATGAAAACTTTGTTAATTAGTATGATCCTTTTCATTTTAATTATTAATTTTGTACACCTAATTTTCAAACAGCTAAATAGACTTTCAGATCAGGTTAGTAAAATAATAAGTATAATCACAATTTTAATATCCACTTGTATACTTATTATCACGCAAATAATACAAATAACATCATTTTCAGGTTATTGGGATATAATAAAGATACCATTTAAAATTAATTTAGTGGGTACCCAAGTTATTCTACTAATAATATCCTATATCTCATTCAAAGCTAACCTTTCAAAATAAATTAGAAAAATTTTGTGCTTTCAATTGTCTAATACTCATAATTCAATTAAATGAATAAAAAAAATACAATAAAGATGAAACATATTTTGAGTATCGACCAAGGAACTTCAAGTACTCGTGTAATTATATATGACGAAAATGGTATAGAATTGGGCATAGGACAAAAAGAACACTCTCAATATTATCCTCACGAGGCATGGGTAGAACATAATCCACTTGAAATCAAGGAGAATGTACTTTACACTATGAAGGTAGCACTCCAACAAGCGAATTTAAATATTTCAGATATCCATAGCATTGGGATTACAAATCAAAGAGAAACTATTGTTGCTTGGGAAAAAGACAGTGGAATACCACTATCAAATGCCATTGTTTGGCAATGTAGGAGAACAAATGATATAATACAACAATTAAAGAATGAAGATCTTGAGGGTGTATTTAAGGTAAAAACAGGTCTTGTATTAGATTCATATTTTTCAGGAACAAAAATAAAATGGTTAATAGAAAATAATGAAAATGTAAACCAAGCAAATAAAAATAAAACATTAGCAGTAGGTACAATAGATTCTTGGATTATCAAATTCCTATCAGGTAATCATAAAACAGATGCATCAAATGCG
>Ga0224506_10001357_pt1 | contig 17671 bp, 17 predicted proteins | sample SF_Jan12_sed_USG_2_FD_169108 | JGI IMG/M metagenome (GOLD analysis project Ga0224506, IMG submission 169108) | Sediment microbial communities from San Francisco Bay, California, United States - SF_Jan12_sed_USGS_8_1 | ecosystem: Environmental > Aquatic > Marine > Sediment | place: USA... | reverse complement strand
TTAGCATGTAAACATAAACTATATACAAAAGGTGTTGGTTTGATTGATGCTTACATTTTATCTGCTGCCTTGTCGAATGATTTTTCTTTATGGACACTTGACAAAAAACTGAATAAAGTTGCGGACGAAATAAGTTTCTAATCCCAGTTTATTTAACGTGAGTTCAGATTACTTCATATTAATATAATTGGTATTAATAATACAAGACTAATTGAATACTTTTAAGTTAAGAATAGGAATTTTAACTGAGAAAAAAATAAAATTTCGATTAAATTGGGAGTTCTTAAACGCAGATATAGAGACTGGTAATAGTGAATTCTCCCAATTGGCTTCTACACCAAACAAATAATCATAATTAAAAATAGGTATCATAGAAACTAATCCAAAACTGACAATACCTCCATAATTATTCCAAAATCCCATGGACATGGAACCTATGACATATGAAGTAAAACCATCATTTAGATCAATAAAAGTATAGCTGATATTAAAATCATAAATAATTTTATTTGTTAATAGCCTCACATCAAATCCTAAAGGAAACATTAAGGCAGTATGTGCGTCAGATTTTTCCAAAATTTCATAACCACTATAAAAATGTAGATGCATTCCAACAATTACTTTAGAAGGTAGCTCTAGGTTAGAGGTTTGTAAACTGTCTATCTTTTGGCATACGAGATGACTAAAAGGTATCAAGGAAATTAGTGTAACTAAAAGTATTGATTTCATCTTTTTCATTTCTTAATATTTTTCCAATTGCAATTATTGATTTTTTACTAGATATTGAAAACATACTATCATTGTTGACGTTAATTAATATTCTTTGCAGGTATCTATTGCACATGGTAAGATCATTTATAAGTATTGAGTCCATGTTTTTGTGAGAATCTAGAAAGATATATGTATAATAAATTGATTTGTTAAGTTGTTTACTCATTACTACTAATGTATCTAATTCATTTTTTTGAAAACCATCAATATTAATGGATATATGAGTGTCAATTTGGGATAATATCTCTGCCGTATTTTTTAACATCGCATATTTTTCATCATAATATTGGACATTATATTTTCTAACATCTTTGACATATTCATTATATGAATACTGAAAAAGACTAAATATCACACCCATTAATGAAACTATTATTGGAGATAATTTTAGTATAAACGATTTAATCATTTCTATTGATTTATCATGTTTTAAGCATAGTAATCTATTTATTGGTTTTGTATTATTTTATAAGCTCTATTTTACAACTATAAAGAATGTCTTGTGAAGGTACATAACGCTCAAGTTGTATAGTGTTTTGAGATATATAGCATTCATAATATTTCTCATTTTCAATAATTACGGTGATTATATTGCTGCGAAGATTCGGTTTTAACTCCCAATTTTTATACGTTTTTTCAGCACTCAAATAATGAAGAACATTTTTTTCTTTCAACTTTGCATTCAAGAAAGATATACTATCATTATTAAAATTAACATTTGGTACAACCTCTTTGTAAAAGGTAACTTTCCATGTATGTTTTAATAGTGCTTCTTCTAGCTCTCTACATTTCTTATTTGCATCTTTTTGAGCAAAACTTTCTAAAGGTTTTATAAGGAATAATGTACATCCCAATAACATTAAAAAACTATAAAATTTAGAAATAATCATAACTAAAATTAGTTCTTCTAATTTATTAAGTCAATACCCAAGGTTGGGTATTTTTCACATGTATATTAGCTTATAAGAGGTAATGATGTGATAATTAGAAGATCAATTAATCAAAATAAATAACAGATAAGTTTAGTGTTCATTCTGTAATGCAGTATAGTTACCTCAGTAGATGTGAAACAGTTGTTATTATTAGATTTTAATCCTCTGGTGTAAATCTTATATCCAAAATATTTATCAATCATAAAATAAAATTGCAGATAACTCCTCACTATTTTTAAATTCTAACCTCCTTTTAATGTTGCTCTAATTTCATTTTAATATATGAACTCTATCATTGCAGATAAATTAATATATCTGATGTACTAGCTAGAGTTACACAAACTGTGTGTGTACTATTTGCTGAATGTCTGAATGTCTTTTCAAAATACACACATATTTTCAAATAGGAATGAAATTATTTAACACTTATTCAAAATTGAGTACACCATTTATTTTTTGCATTGTAATAACAATGTTTTATGCGCAATCCCTTTCAGCTCAGCAGAACAATGTAGGAAATTGGTTAATGTATTTAGGTCAGAATCGTATTAGTGATGAGTTAAGCGTTCATTCTGAAATTCAGTATCGAAACCATACAGTTGCCTCAGCTGATATTGAGCAATTGCTATTACGGACTGGTATAAACTATCATATTTCTTCATCTACTCTTTCCACAGCAGGTTATGCTAGAATATTTTCTTATCAATATGGAAGTCCAGAGAAAAAAGCTGAAAAAGAAGAGCATCGTATATGGCAACAACTGATAACCACACATAAGGAAGGTAGGGTGAAATTTGAGCATCGTTATAGAATAGAACAGCGTTGGGTTAATTCAAACTATAGTAATCGATTGCGTTATAGACTTATGTTATTTGTTCCAATAAACAAGCCAAAAATTGAGAAAGGAACGCTGTTCTTAGGTGCATACGATGAAGTTTTTGTTAATACACAAAAAGTGTTTTTTGACAGAAACAGACTATATGGAGCTTTAGGTTATCAATTGAATAAAAGCACAAGTTTACAAATAGGAGGTTTACATCAGCAAGTAAATGATTTTGGAAAATGGCATTTACAATTTCTGATAGTTTATAATCCTGATTTCAGAAAATCATCAAATGATGTAAAATAATGAATCAGTTTAATGCGGGTTTAATGTTTATAATGGTCAAGTTTTCTGTTTCTTTTTCTTAGCAGCAGGAAATAAAATATTATTTAAAATGAGTCGATAACCAGGGGAGTTAGGATGGATATTTAGATCTGTTGGTTCTTCTCCTACCAGGTGTTGGTAGTCTTCGGGATCATGGCCTCCATAAAACGTCCAAAACCCTTTGCCAAAAACACCATGAATGTATTTTACTTCATTCATATCCTTATTTTCTCCCATCACAACAACATCAGGCTTAACAAAACGCTTTTTATAACCTGTAGTTTGACCGTAAAACCCTTTAATAACACGAGTGTGATTTTGGGTAAGCATAGTTGGTACAGGATCCCATTTGGCAGAAAACTCAAAGAGCTTGAAGAAATCATTTTCCTGTTTTACATTTCTTTCAAATGATTGGTTATCAATATTAGAGTATTCGTAATTCAATGGGTTTCGATCAATATTAAAATTTTCAAATGCAAAAGTGTTACTGAAATCAAGTTTGCTTTGAGCGTTAGGATCCATGGGATCACCATCATAAACATTGTCACATATATCGATACCATCTGCTGCCAAAGCAATATCGTAAGTATCAGTGGCGGAACACATAGCAAATAAAAATCCACCACCCGAGACGAATTCACGAATTTTTTTGACAACCGCTAATTTTAAATGAGAAACTTTGTTAAAACCATGTTTTCTAGCCGAGGTTTCAAATTCACGTTGTTGATCTATGTACCACGGCATATACCGATAACTTTTGTAAAATTTACCGTATTGCCCTGTGAAATCTTCATGATGGAGATGAAGCCAGTCAAATTCAGGCAATTCGTCCGACATTAATTCATCATCAAATACTACTTCATACGGTATTTCTGCATAAGTGAGTACCATTGTAACAGCATCATCCCAAGGGAGCTTACTTTTAGGGGAATAAACAGCTATCCTAGGGTATTTTTCTAATTTCATTAAATCAGTATTTGAAGAAGGACTAGCTATTCCAGTGATTATGGTATTGGCTTGTGCGTCTGATATAACATCATACTTTACGCCTCTAATAATTAATTCATTTTCGAATTGCTGATAATATTTAAACATAAAACTTCCTCCTTTGTAGTTCAGCAACCAGTCTACTTCAATGTCGTTTTGCAATACCCAATAAGCAATACCATATGCTTTCAGATGGTTTGATTGTCTTTCATCCATCGGCAAGAAAATATAGCTACTGAAGGCTTGAAAATTTGCTCCTAAAAAAATAAGCAGAGATAAAAGTAATTTTTTATACATGATGAAATATTCAGACTTATGTCAATAACGTAAACTATTTATAATTGGACGAATTTCAACCTTAAAATTAACCGATTAGCTTATGATTTTCAAAATTCAAGTAATATTAGCTCTTGGACACTTAGTATTTTTATATATTCAATTAAATAAATTAATGTAAATGAATTTAGTTGAAAATATTAAAGAAGGTATACGCTCTATAAGTTCTAATTTATTAAGAACAATACTTACTGCCTTAATTGTTGCTATTGGTATTACTTCTTTGGTTGGTATTTTAACAGCTATTGATGGTATTCAAAATTCTGTGAGCGATAGCCTATCTGATTTGGGTGTAAATACGTTTGATATTTATTCTAAAAGAAATCGAAGAGGTCATAGTGGGGGAGTAACTGAAAAATCATATCCAGCAATTAAGTTAAAAGAAGCACAAAGATTTACTGAAAATTATAATTACCCTTCAAACGTAGTAAGCTTATCTACTAGTGTAACTAGCATAGCTGAGGTGAAATATAAATCAGAAAAAACAAATCCTAATGTATGGGTGATTGGTGCTAATCAGGAATATGTAGCCTTGAAGGGGTTGAATTTAGAAAAAGGAAGAAATTTTTCAGCGATTGAAAATCAATATGGTACGAATGTAGCAATTATTGGTCTTGACGTGAAAAAATCTTTATTTAAGGATAGTGAAAATCCTATTGGTCTTGAAATCATGGTACTGGGCTTTAAATACAGAATAATAGGTGTGTTGGAAGAAAAAGGACAAATAGGAGGAGGAAACAGTACCGATAATTCTGTTATTATACCTATTGCGAGTGCAAGCAAAGCTGGTGCAAGTCGTGATCTTCGATATAGTTTAACAATAGGGATCACTACAGGTGCTGAACTAGATGCTGCAATGGGTGAGGCCACATCTTTAATGCGGCAAATCCGTCATGATCGTTTAGGAGATGATAATTCATTTGAACTTAACAAAAGTGAAACATTAGCAGATACCATGGCTGAGATAACTAATGTTATGCGTATTGGTGGATTTGGTATAGGGTTTATCACACTATTAGGAGCATCCATAGCTTTAATGAATATTATGATGGTATCTGTAACTGAACGAACTAGAGAAGTAGGAGTTAGAAAGGCACTGGGAGCCACACCTTTACGTATCCGACAACAATTTATTATTGAAGCTATTGTTGTATGTCTAATGGGAGGAATTGCGGGAGTTCTTATGGGAATAGGAGTAGGTAATTTAATTTCTTCTATAATCGGAATAGGAGGATTTATTGTTCCGTGGGTATGGATGATAATGGGATTTATTATTTGTATTGTTGTTGGTGTAATTTCTGGCTATTGGCCAGCTTATAAAGCTTCAAAACTTGACCCTATTGAGTCGTTACGATTTGAATAATTTGGCTGCTGAATTTTTTAATTACATCTTACTTTCAAAATTTCATAGTAATATTGATGTTTTCACATATATTGTATGTTTCTAATGTTTATTAAAACATGATAAATAATTGAAAGTAGTACATGGACTTGATAGACTTGCCAATGATAAAAGTTGGTCTACTAAATTTTCTGGAAACGTTGCCTATTTATGTAGCAGTGCTTCGATAAGTGCTGATTACTCGCATGGTTTACATCTAATAAAAAAAACATTTGGTTCACGATTAAAAAAGATTTTTTCTCCTCAGCATGGGCTATTTGCAGAGGTACAAGATAATATGAAGGAATCTGATCATTTCTTTCATTCATACTTTCAATTACCCGTTTTTAGCTTATATTCTGAAACCCGAAGTCCAACCTGTGAAATGCTTGAAGGTATTGATCATTTAATTATTGATTTACAGGATGTTGGGTCTCGGGTATATACATATATATATACGGTTGCTTTGTCCATGCAAGCGTGTGGAAAAGAGGGTGTTGAAGTAGTAATATTAGATCGACCAAACCCAATTGGAGGCGATCAGGTTGAGGGAAATATTCTAAACACAGAATATTCTTCTTTTGTGGGTATGTTCCCAATTCCTATACGCCATGGGCTTACAATGGCTGAGTTTGCTTTACTTGCCCAAAAGTATTTTGATATAGAATGCAAGCTAACCATCATTCCTTTGTTAAACTGGGAAAGAAGTTTCTATTTCGATAATACAGGGTTGCCTTGGGTATTACCTTCCCCTAACTTACCATCACTTGATACAGCTATTGTTTATATAAGCACAGTGCTATTTGAAGTTACAAGTTTAAGCGAAGGAAGAGGTACAGTCAAGAGTCTTGAAACTATAGGTCACCCTGATATTGAACCTTTTGAATGGGAAATGAAACTCAAAAAAACATTCAATGAACTAGAATTATATGGGTTTGTACTTCGGCCTCTTCATTTTATACCAACATTTGATAAATATATGGGAAAACAATGCGGAGGATATCAAATCCATGTAACAGATAGACAATTATTTACACCATGGAAAGTAGCTCAGGTGCTACTTAGGGAGATTAAAAAAATTTTAGGTAATAGTTTTCATTGGATAGATCCACCTTTTGAATATGAACATGAAAAATTACCCATTGATATACTGAATGGTACAGGTTTGTTAAGAAATTGGGTTGATTCTAATGGTAGATATGATGAATTGATTTCTTTTGAATCTATTGGGATGGAAGATTACATAAATAAACGAAAAACTATTTTACTATATAAATAAAACGTTTTGCAAATTTGATTCCGTAGATATTCGAGTGATGATGGTGTACAAATTCCAGTTATTAGATCGAAGTTTTCCATTTTGTTATCATTAACAAGTGTAATTATTATTTTGTCCGTTTTTTTATTTTTTTGACTAAATGTACCTTTTGCCAAAATTTTAAATGTATTTTGATCAAATTATTATTAAAATTGTAAATATCTTATTATGATGTTTTTAATTATGATTGCATATCATGGCCAAGGTTATTAGTGTAAGTAACCATAAAGGAGGAGTAGGCAAGACCACAGCAGTAGCAAATTTAGGTTTTGCTCTAGCCCGACAATTTAAGGTTCTTATGATAGATTTAGACCCACAGGCTAATTTATCATCTGGTTTGGGGTTTGAAAATTCCCCAATTACTATGGCTACTATTATGAAAGATCGCATTCATTTTCAGAGGCGAGATATAGAACCAGAAGTAATTACAAAATATGTACATATCATTCCAAGTTCAATTATGCTTAATGAAATTGAAGTGTTATTACATGATAAGCCAGATGGACTGTCCGTTTTAAAAGATATACTATATGAGTTAAAAAATAAATATGATATAATATTCATTGATTGCCCTCCAGCTCTTAACTATTTGACCTTAAATGCTCTAAACACTAGTAATCTTATAGTAATACCTGCTAAACCTGAACGTTTTTCCGTAAAAGGTGTTAATCAAATTAGTTCAATAGCGGATAAGAACAATATTCCCTTTAAAATTCTCTTTAATCAAGTAAATAAAAGGTCATTATTTCACAAAAGAATAATGAAACTAACTAGAGAAAATTATAATGGCAGTACATTAAGTCACTATGTTAGGAATAACGTTTCATTGGCAGAAGCTTTTGATGAAGCAAAAAATATTTTTCACTATAAAAGTGAAAGTACAGGAGCTCAAGATTTTGTTGAAATAGCTGATGAATTAAGTTTTTATATTTAACAATACCTGAAAGAGGATACGTATACTATTGACTAATTAATGATGATGTCCGCCTGGACCATGTACGTGACCATGTTCAATTTCCTCTGTAGTAGCTTCTCTTACATCCATAACTTCACCTGTAAAATAAAGGTTCATACCAGCCATAGGGTGGTTGAAATCAACTTTAACAGATTCATCTGCTATTTCTAATACAAGTCCTTGCATGGCATTTCCATCCTGATCATTGAGTGGGATATAATGTCCTATTTGAACCATTTCAGATAGTTTCCCGTCTACCATAAAAATATTGATTGGTAAATCAATTATTTGTTCTTCATCTCTATCGCCATAAGAATCTTCACTTTTTATGGAGAAGCTAAAACTTTCTCCCTTCTTTTTACCATTTAGGTTAGATTCAAATTCGGGCAGTACTTGTTGTGTTCCAAACAAGAAAACATAAGGGGCACTAGTTTTCACCTCTTGCATTAATTCTCCTTCAGCATCGTTGTGATGAAGATTGTAAGTGATACTTACTACTTTATTATTGTTTATTTCCATGTTGCAAAGGTAGAGTTTCTCATGGTTTTTACTACAGTTCTGTATTAGGAATATGATTTATTATATTCTAGACTGATATGTGAATAACTCAAAATACCTACCTTCTTTTGCTATAAGTTCTTCATGTGTACCTTGTTCAAATATTTTACCTTCTTCGATTACTAAAATTTGATTAGCCTGACGAATAGTACTTAACCTGTGAGCAATTACAAAAGTTGTTCTGCCTTTCATTAATTCCTTTAAACTTGCCTGAATATAAGTTTCACTCTCAGTATCCAAATTAGAAGTAGCTTCATCAAGTAATAGAATTTTAGGATTAGCCAATATTGCCCTAGCAATAGCTACTCGTTGCCGCTGCCCCCCTGAAAGTTTTACACCTCGTTCACCTATTACAGTGTCTAAACCTTCTTCAAATCTGTCTGTAAATTCATGAACATGTGCACCTTTTACCGCATTCATAAGTTCATTTTCTGTAGCATTTGGTCTAGGAAATAATATATTCTCCCTAATTGTACCTTCAAACAAAAAATCATCTTGTAATACTACACCTAAGTATTTTCGGTAATTTTCCAGTTTAATTTTTGATAGATCAATGCCATCAATACTTACTTCTCCATTATTGGGATTAAGAAATGATGCCGCCAAACTAGCAATTGTACTTTTACCAGAGCCTGAAGTGCCTACAAGTGCAGTAACTGAACCTGCTGGGGCTTCGAATGAAATATTATGCAAGACTCCTTTTTCTTCTTCGTAGGCAAATGAAACATTTTTAAATGCAATATCACCTTTTATATCTTTCAACTCCTTCGTTCTAATTGTTTCATCGTTCTCAGGATTCATGTTCATTAGTTCTTCTGTACGATCCAATCCTGCAAATGCTTCAGTTAATTGACTACCTATATTACTCATTTGAACTATAGGAGCAATCATAAAGCCTAGATAAAGTGTAAAAGATAAAAACTCCCCAAAAGTGAGATCGTTGTTCATAATCATATAGCCACCAATCCCCATAATTCCAGCGGATGCTAATCCTAGTAGAAGCGTAGCCGAACTGGTAACAATAGCAGTTGAGGTAAGACTTTTCTTTACATTTTCATAAAGCCGTTCTACACCATTCTCAAAAGTTTTATTCTCCTGTTCTTCGGCATTGAACCCTTTTATCACTCGTACACCGTTTAAGGTTTCAGTTAAGCGACCAGTAACTTCAGCATTGATCTTACCCCGTTCTCTAAATATTGGACGAATATACCCAAAGGCTTTTAATGAAATAACTCCAAATATTGCAACTGGTACAAGTACATATAGTGTCATCATTGGGCTGATATTAATCAATATTACCAATGAGATTACAGAGGTTAATATACCTCCAAATAGTTGTACAAGTCCTGTTCCTACTAAATTCCTTACGCCTTCTACATCACTCATTACTCGGCTTACCAATGCTCCAGATTTTTGGTTGTCAAAAAAACTAATAGGAAGGGTAAGTAATTTTTTTTGGACTTTAGCTCTAAGCTGAGCTATTAAATGTTGTGCTTCAACACTAAGTATTCTGGTTAGTAAAAACGAAGTGATGGATTGCACTACCAATGCACCACTTACAGCAAAAAGCAAATTCTTTAGCATCACCATATCATTATTGGCAATTACTTCATCCATTAAGTATTTACTTGCTCCAGGTAGCACTAGACCAGCTAATCTGCTAATGATAATTAACCCTAATCCAATAAATACTAGTTTTTTCCGAGGCCAAATAATCGTTTTAAATACATGACCTATAGTTACTTTTTGTTTACTCATAATATGGATGTCGTGTTTGTTAGTGAAATATTGTAAATCAAATGCAAAAATAGAAGACTAAAAAATAGAAAACTATGAATTACTATCCTCTAAATTAATTTAAGATATTTTGAATTTGCTTATTGTGCAATAATTGTGTGCTTGACTTTTTTAGTTATTGTTGCTAAAGACTAAACATACTTCAAATATAGTATTCATTACATGTGTATAAATTAATATTTATGTATTTTATAAAAATAATAAAATTTAATTAATTTTTGAATATTTTCTAATTGTTGAATTAAGCTGCATATACGACTATAATCATAAATAAATAGTATTTTATTTATGATTATAGTCATAAACCACTAATATATTTTTAGCTATCTTTGTGTAAACTATATATAATGGCTGAAGCAACTTTTAATGCAATTAAATTTATTTCAAAAGGAGATAAAGATTTTGGTACCACAGTAAGAAAAAGAGTAAACGACTACTTTAAAACCAATAAAATTTCACGATTAGGGGATTATCGTATTTGGATTAAGGTTATTGCCTTGCCTTTATTATATCTTGTTTCATTTGGTCTGATTATGACCAATTGGTATACAGCAAATCTATTTGTATTTTATGGTTTATGGTTGTTGATGGGGATAGGTTTAGCTGGTTCTGGTTTAGGAATTATGCACGATGCCTGCCATGGAGCAGTGTCAAAAAAACGATCTGTCAATAATTTTATTGGAGCAATGGTTTTGAACCTTGCAGGTGGTTCGTCTGTTAATTGGAAAATTCAGCACAATGTATTACATCATTCTTTTACCAATATTGATGGTTATGATGAAGATATTGCCCCTGCCGGTCTTATGAGATTTTCACCACATCAACCAGTAAAGCCGTTCTATCGATTTCAAGTTATTTATGCATGGTTTTTTTATGGTTTAATGACATTTATGTGGGCCACATTTAAGGATTTTGTGCAATTGAGTAGATATAATAAAATGGGTTTGGTAAAGGCACAAGGTAAAACTTATCGTAAGGAGTTGTTTAATCTCATTTTTCTTAAAATTATCTACTACACTGCTTTTATAGTACTTCCTATATTGTTATTGGATATAGCTTGGTGGCATGTTGTTTTAGGATGGTTCAGTATGCATTTTTTAGCTGGTCTTATACTTGGATGTGTTTTTCAGCCAGCTCATGTTATTCCTTCCACAGAATTTCCTTTACCAGATGAAAATAATAATGTTGAGGGAGACTGGGCTGTTCACCAGATGATGACAACGGCTAATTTTGCTCCTACTAACAGACTATTGTCATGGTACGTTGGAGGACTAAATTATCAGATAGAACACCATTTGTTTCCAAATATGAGTCATGTACATCATAGACAGGTGTCTAAAATTGTAAAATCAACAGCTGAAGAATTTGGTGTACCATACTATTCGCAACCTACTTTTATAGGTGCTTTGGTAAATCATGCCAAAATGCTTCACAAATTGAGAAAATAGTATTTTATATTTTTTGATAGAGACATTAACTAAACTCAGAGAATGGTGTCACCCTATGGTTTGTATAGAATTTATGTGACCGAATAATATCAAGAAAGAAAAAATGTATTTGTATTACTAGAATTATCATACTTCAATCCTCAAATAGATATTCATTATAAGCATTTTGTAGTTCACGCAGTGGTAAAGGCTCATTTAGCTGTTGTGCTAATGCAATTCCTTTTTTATATGTGATTTCAATTTTTTCTTTAATGTTTAATTCGATATATACTTCTGCAGCATGATAATAAGTAGGAAGATATTCTGGATGTTTTTCAAGTAGTTCCTCATAATATTTCAAGGCCTTTTCAGGAAAAGTGTTTTTATATTCTGTGGCCACAGCATAAATATTAAAAGGATCATTTGGTTCTTCTTTTAAAAATTGAAACAGAAGATCAAGTCGATTATTATCCATATTTTTTTAACTTTTTGATATTGAAAAACCCTTTGCAAACTATATTATATGTGTGAATATTAATTATTACAAACATAGTTTCTTCTATTTGCATTTCAATTTTTATTTGCTGCATTATTCGCTATCTTCACCACAAATTAAACAAAAAACAATAGTAGTGATATGAAGATATTAGTTTGTATTACGCATGTGCCTGATACTACTTCTAAGATTGCATTTACAGATGGCGATACTAAGTTCGATACCACTGGGGTTCAATATATTATTGGGCCTTACGATGATTATGCTTTAGCTAGAGCTGTAGAGTTAAAAGAACAGACAGAAGGAAGTATTACTGTGCTAAATGTGGGAACAGCCGAAACAGAACCAACGATAAGAAAAGCATTGGCTATCGGAGCCGATGATGCCATTCGTGTGAATGCAGAACCAACAGATTCACTTTTTGTTGCGCAGCAAATTGCTAATGCAGTAAAAAAGGAAGGGTTTGACTTGATATTAATGGGTAGAGAGTCTCTTGATTTTAATGGAGGAATGGTGCATGGTATGGTAGGAGAGTTATTAGGAATACCATCTGTTTCACCAGTAATGACACTTGATATGGATGGTTTTACAGCAAAAATGACTAGAGAGACTGAGGGAGGGAAGGAATCTATTGAGTTGGATTTGCCTTTTGTTGCAGGTTGTCAGGAACCAATAGCAGAATGGAAAATTCCAAATATGAGAGGGATTATGTCTGCTCGTTCAAAACCATTAAACGTGATAGAACCTACTGGAAATGATCAAGGGGCAACATTAGAAAAGTATGAGCTTCCTGCTGCTAAAGGTGCTGTAAAAATGGTTAGTGCAGATAATGTTCAGGAATTAGTAGACTTGCTTAAGAACGAGGCAAAAATCCTTTAATTCATTTATAATTTAATTAAAATCGTAAATTGATATGTCAATATTAGTTTTTGTAGAAATAGCGGAAGGCAAAATTAAAAAAACATCTATTGAAGCAGTGGCTTATGCTACTGCAATGGGAGGAGAAGTTACTGCTTTGGCTATGGGAGATATAGATCAGTCTGAATTAGCAGCTCTTGGTAATTATGGTGCAACAAAAGTAATCCATGCAGGTGATAGCCGACTTAATGATGGAGTAATATTAGCGTATGCAAATGTAATTACAGCAGCCATGAAAACTTCTGGAGCTAATACTTTAGTGTTAGCCAATTCTTCATTAGGAGGGTCTGTTTCAGCGCATGTGTCCATTAAAATGAATGCTAGTTTAGTTTCTAATGTGGTAGCATTACCCGAAACTTCGGGAGACTTTAAAGTGAAAAGAAGTATTTATACAGGAAAAGCGTTTGCTACTGTGGTTTTGAACAAAGCCAACAAAATATTAGCGATAAAGAAAAATGCTGTTGAAATAAAAGAGACAGGAGGTACAGCTTCAGTTGAAAGCTTTGAGGCTGATCTTTCAGACCATGATTTTTTAACTAAAATTACTGGAGTTCAAAAAGCTACTGGAGATGTATTACTTCCAGAAGCAGAAATTGTTGTATCTGGAGGTCGTGGATTGAAAGGGCCAGAAAACTGGGGAATTATTGAGGACTTAGCAAAGGCATTGGGAGCAGCAACTGGATGTAGTAAGCCTGTTTCAGATATGGATTGGCGTCCTCATCATGAACATGTGGGACAGACAGGAGTGAAAGTAAGTCCAAGTTTATATATTGCAGTAGGTATTTCAGGTGCTATTCAGCATTTGGCTGGAGTAAACTCATCAAAATACATAGTTGTGATTAATAAAGATGAGGAAGCACCATTTTTTAAGGCAGCTGATTATGGTATTGTTGGAGATGCCTTTGAAGTATTGCCAAAGTTAACAGAAGCAATTAAAGCAGCGAATCAGTAATTTGTGGATAAGATAAAATTAGAAATATTAGGCCTGTCATCAAGTCAATCGCAATCAGGGTCGTTTGCATTGGTATTGGGAGAAACAGATGGAAATAGACGACTTCCAATCATAATTGGAATGTTTGAAGCACAGGCAATAGCTATTGAAATTGAAAAAATAATTCCCAACCGACCCATGACTCATGATTTATTTAAATCATTTGCGAATAGTTATGCATTTGTGGTTACGGAAATAATTATTTCAGGCTTAAAAGAAGGAGTGTTTTTTGCGAAAATTGTTTGTGACAATGGAGGTAAGTTAGTTGAAATAGATGCCCGTCCTTCGGATGCTATTGCTATTGGACTACGTTTTGATGCTACTATATATACATATGAAACTATTTTAGCTGAGGCAGGTATTGTACTTTCTGATGAGGTGGAGGAAGAGGAGATAACTGATATTAAAAGTAAAGTGAAGCCTCTTGAAAAGAAAAAACCTTCTGATGATTTTGAAAACTTATCTATTGATAAACTTAATTCTTTACTTGAAGAGTCTATAAAAAATGAGGATTATGAAAAAGCTGCTAAAATTCGTGATGAGTTGAGTCGCAGAAATTAATATATGGACTATTTAAGAGGATTAATTGGTATTGTTTTTTTACTTGGAATAGCTTTTTTATTATCACAAAACAAAAAATCTATTGATTGGAGATTAGTAATAATCGGAGTGTTATTACAAGTCGTATTTGGTTTATTAATTACTAAAGTGGGATTTGTAGCCGAAGGATTTAATTGGGTAAGCCGTCAATTTGTTACCTTTTTAGGTTTCTCCAATGATGGTGCTAAGTTTTTGTTTGGAGATTTAGCAACTGATAAACTGGGTTTTATATTTGCTTTTCAGGTTCTACCTACTGTCATATTCTTTTCTACAGTTACAACAGGGTTATATTATCTGGGTGTGCTTCAAAAAATAGTCTATGGCATAGCTTGGGTAATGGCACGTACTATGCGCCTATCTGGTGCCGAAAGCCTGTCAGCTGCTGGCAATATTTTTTTAGGTCAAACTGAAGCCCCTTTATTAGTTCGTCCTTTTGTTAAAAACATGACAAGTTCGGAATTGATGTGTTTAATGACGGGAGGGATGGCTACTATTGCTGGAGGAGTATTAGCAGGGTATGTTGCTTTTTTGGGTGGGGATGATCCTGTTGAAAGAGCAAAGTATGCTGCTTATTTACTTAGTGCCTCCATTATGAATGCACCCGCAGCTATTGTATTATCTAAAATAATACTACCTGAAATGAATAAGGAAAACATTAATTCTCAGTTAGAAGTAAGTAAAGAAAGCATGGGTGTAAACCTTATTGATGCACTTTCTACTGGTGCAGCTCAAGGATTAAAACTGGCTTTAAATATTGGAGGGATGTTGTTAGCCTTTATAGCTGTAATTTATGCTGTAAACTGGGTATTAGTAGATATGATAGGTGCTGTAACTGGGTTAAATGAATTTGTGGTAAACTCTACTAATGGAGCATTTAAAGGTTTTTCATTAGAATATATTTTAGGTCAAATTTTTAGGGTGTTTGCTTTTTCTATGGGGGTAGATTGGGCTGAGACATTGCAAGTAGGTAGTTTGCTAGGTCAGAAAATGGTTATAAACGAGTTTGTTGCTTATTTAAGTTTATCCGATGTAAAAATGTCTGGAGGTTTAAGTGAAAAGGCAATTGTTATTTCCACATATGCCTTGTGTGGGTTTGCGAATTTTAGTTCTATTGCTATTCAGGTAGGAGGTATAGGAGGAATGGCACCTTCTCGTCAGGGAGATCTTTCTAAATTAGGAATGCGAGCATTAATTGCAGCTACAATGGCTACAATGATGACTGCTACCATTGCAGGAGCATTGTTTGGCTAAAATAGATTAGAAATTTGAAATACAAATACGGATATAAACAACTACGTTATAGCTCATTAATACTAGTACTTATAGTACATAGTTTTTTGTGTTTTGGACAAAACCCTCAGTTTACTTCAAAAATCAGGTATTATGAAATAGAATCAATGACAGGAACTGTAGTTCCAAATTACAGAACATACCCCGTTGCAGGAGTGCGTACAGGATTAGGGATTACATTGGGTTCTATTGATACTGTTTCAAGTCCTCTAAATCATTATTTTAATTACCCCAAAAAAGGAATATACCTAGGGGTGCATACGCTTGGTAATGATTCAATATATGGTAATGAGGTGAGTTTAATGCCTGTTATTGAATTAAAGTCAGGAGATAATTGGAGTTTTCGCTTAGGGCTGGGTTTGTCATACTTTTCAAAAACATATAAGGATCATGAAAGAAACCTTATGGTTGGGAGTAATCTAGCTTGGGGGTTTCAAACAATATTATACAGGTACATTCCTTTAAGAAATAATAACCAATTAAAACTGGGAGCCGCTTTTCTACATGGCTCTAATGGGCATACTCAGTTACCTAATTATGGCATAAATTCTGCAGTTTTGAGTGTTGGGATTCAATATCTTTCTAAAAAAGTATTATTGCCTGAAAGAAATAGAATGGCTTATAAAGGAAGTCGTGAATGGATGTTCACTTATCGAGTAGGGGCAGGTTTTCACGAGCTTGGTAGTACTACCAAACCTATAGGAGGGCCAAAACGACCAATATACAACACTTCGTTTGCGGTTGGAGTTGTACTAAAAAAACAATTTAAACTCCAAACTGGATTAGGATACAGGTATTACCAGCAATATGCTGACTATATCAGTGATCATCCAGAAATAAAGGATTCTAGCTTAAATGCAAACAACGTATATTTTTTGCTTGGGGCTGAGTTTTTCATCCGACATGTAAGTATGGTTGTTGAGGGAGGAATAAACTTATACAAACCATTCTACCCGTATTTTGCTGAAGTATTTAAAAACACTGATACTTTCGGTTATCAGCTAGAGAAAATTTTCTTGAGTAGGGTAGGACTTAATTTTTATTTAATAGATACTTCAAAATCACCAAAACACAACGTCTATTTAGGAACTCAATTACATGCAAATTTTGGTCAGGCCGATTTTACAGGTGTTAGTATTGGGTATTTGGTTAAGTTGAGCAACCCCTAATAGTTATTGGCGTAGTTTATATATATCGTTATGTTCCTTAATAATTTGTTCAACAGGTTTATTTTGTGGAGTAAAACGTTTGTCATTTATTCCGCCTGCTTTATCGTGGTCGGCATGCCATTTCCATAAAAAACCTCCTGCAAACCAATCTTCATACCAATAACTTTGATACATAGCTCGATAAGCATTTACTTGACCTTGAAAATTAATTTCAAGCGTATCTTTTGAATAGTTCCAATCACCATCACCACTATAATCTCTGCTTTCATACCCGTATTCGGTGAATAAAATGGGTTTATTGAATTGATTAGAGATATTTTTTATTGCTGCCTTTGTAGGACTCCAATTGGTCATCATTTCATCCACACCTGGCGTTTTTTGATCACTTATAGGAAAGTAGGCATCAATCCCAATATAGTCAAGTTGATCCCAGAAAGTGATTTTCTGATAATTATCCCAATTAGCAGCATAGGTTATTTTTCCAGTATAAATATTTCTTACCTTTTTGATTAAATCAATCCATAAATCGGGTTGAGCTGTAGCTACTTTTCTATATTCAGTACCAATACAAAATAGTTCAACATTCATAGATTCGGCT
>Ga0224506_10001356_pt1 | contig 17697 bp, 13 predicted proteins | sample SF_Jan12_sed_USG_2_FD_169108 | JGI IMG/M metagenome (GOLD analysis project Ga0224506, IMG submission 169108) | Sediment microbial communities from San Francisco Bay, California, United States - SF_Jan12_sed_USGS_8_1 | ecosystem: Environmental > Aquatic > Marine > Sediment | place: USA... | reverse complement strand
GCTGCTGTTGAAGCGGATGGCAATATCACTGTTCACCTTAATTCAACCACGACAAATATTGCTGGTGCGCCGGGTCGTTTTGCGGCGGATATCAGTACAGAAAGTGGCAATACGGAAACCAAAGAGTTTGGTGCCATCGTTCAGGCCAGTGGTTTTAAACCGTACGATGCCAACCAGTTGCCCGAGTTTGCTTATGGCAAGAATAAAGACGTAGTGACTCAGTTTGAACTTGAAGCATTAGCAAAAGCAGCTAATGGTGGTGCGATCAAGCGCCCGTCTGACGGCAAGGAAGTAGCGAGCGTTGTGTTTATTCAATGTGCGGGCCAACGCAGTAAAAAAGAAGGTCACCTGGCGCATTGTTCAGGTTATTGCTGCAACGCCAGTATCAAGCAGGCGATGTATTTTAAAGACCAGAATCCTGATGTTGATACCACTATTATGTACACCGATTTGCGTACACCGGGTGCAGGTGGTGAAAACTTCTACCGCAGTGGTCAGAAGAAGGGTGTGATCTTCACCAAGGGTGTTGCCTCGGAAGTGGTAGATGGTGCAAACCCGGTTGTTAAGTTTAAAGATTTAATTCTTGATGAAGAGGTTGACCTGGAAGCTGATCTTGTTGTGCTTGCTACCGGCATGGTGCCAAACGCGGGCCAGCCAACTCGCGCCGAGCTGACCATTCAGGATAATGAGGATAAAGCTTCTGAGAAGGCTGGAGAAGAAGTTGAGATCCGCATTGATGTAGAATCAATTCTGAACCTCGATTATCGTCAGGGTAAAGACGTACCCCACATGGCTAATGGATTTGCCGATTCGCACTTCATCTGTTTCCCCTACGAAACACAGCGCACCGGTATTTATACTGCGGGCCCGACACGCCGTCCTATGGATACGGCGCAGGCGATGGAAGATGCGATGGGCGCGGCGATGAAAGCGATTAGTGAAGCTGAAAATGCCGGTTTGGGAAAAGCGGCACACCCGCGTTCGGGTGACCTGAGTTTTCCAAGCTTCCGTATGGAAGGCTGTACACAATGTAAACGTTGTACTGTTGAGTGTCCATTTGGTGCGATCAACGAAGATGAAAAAGGCTATCCCGTTTATAATGAATCACGCTGCCGCCGTTGTGGTACCTGCATGGGCGCCTGTCCGGTACGTGTTATCTCGTTTGAAAACTATTCTGTTGGCAGTGTCAACGAGCAGCTTAAAGCGGTTGATATTCCGGAAGAGTTTGATGAAAAGCCGCGTATTCTGGTTCTGGCCTGTGAAAATGATGCCTACCCTGCACTGGACATGGCGGCCCAGAATAAACTTGAATACAGTGCCTTCGCACGAGTTATTCCAGTGCGTTGTTTGGGTTCGGTGAGCCTGAGCTGGATTACTGACTCTCTAAATAGTGGTTACGATGGCATCATCCTGATGGGCTGCCCGAGCGGCGATGACTACCAGTGTCACTTTGTGAAAGGTTCAGGCACGGCGCAGGAGCGTATGGGTAAAGTAGGCGATACACTTGAGTCTTTGAGTCTTGAAAAAGAACGCGTACAGACTTATGAAATATCGATTACCGATATTCATAAGGTTCCACAAATCATTAATGAAATGGCTGAGACGATCGAAAAGATTGGTATGAGCCCATTTAAGTTTTAATTGATAAATTCTTAATTGGCAATTTCCAGGAGTTAGCCATGAGTAATGCAAATACAGGTATGGTTGAAAAATACCGTAACAACTTCCTCAAAGAAGTTGAAGAGAACGTCGAAGAAGGCGACTGGGTAAAAATGTGCATGCAATGTGGTGTGTGCTCCGGCTCATGTCCATTAGGCCCGCATTGGGATCATCCGCCGCAGGAATTGTTTATGATGATCCGCGCTGGTAAGCGTGACGAAGTATTACAGTCCACTTCAATGTGGATGTGTACCTCCTGTTACAACTGCATCGTGCGTTGTCCGCGTGAATTGCCTATCACACATATTATGCACGGACTTGCACACTACGCGACTCGCCTGGGTATCGCACCTAAAAATCAGCCAACGATGAAGTTTGCCAACCTGTTCTGGAAGAACCTGGCGAAGAACGGCCGTGTTAACGAACTCTGGTTGGGTGTTAACCTCTACTTCATGGACGGGATTGTAAATGGCATTAAGGTTGCCATGGGTATGGCGGGTATCGGATTGGGTATGCTTAAAGCCGGTCGATTGAGCCTGAAGGAGCTGATAGGCGGTCATACTGTGAAGGACAAGAAAGGCTTCAATGCAATGATCAAAAAAGCAATGGAGCTTGAAGCAGCTCGCATTGACAATGCTAGTAAATAGATACGGGCAGGATATATAACCATGGCAAAAGAATACTCATTTTATCCAGGCTGCTCTTCCCAGGAAGGTGCATCGTCTTCAAATTATCTGAAATCAGTCGAGTCAATGTGCGACGTACTGGATGTCAAACTCAATGTTATTCCCGACTGGAACTGTTGTTCAGCATCGATTGGTTACTGTGGTGGTGGTGAGCTGCCGCGCTTGGCACTGTCGGCACGCAACATTGCCCTGTCGGAGCAACACAATGCCGGGCAGGACATCGTCGCGACCTGTGCAGCCTGCTGGTTAGCCACCAAAGAAACCCAGGAACGTCTCGACGATGATGCCGGTTTGATGGCTGAAACCAACATTGCCCTGGCAGAAGCGGGCCTGAAGCTGGAAAACAAATCAAAAATTCGTCACATGGTTGAAGTTTTAATTGAAGACATCGGCTATGAAGAAATGGGCAAGCACGTGGTAAAACCGCTCGAGGGCATCAAGATTGCCGGTTATGTCGGTTGCCAGACCAATCGTCCTTTCGGTATTGAGGGCGAGTCTTTCGAAAATCCAAAATACCTCGATAAGTTCATCGAAACCCTGGGTGCTGAGCCGGTTGAGAAATACGACAAGAAGGTATCCTGTTGTGGCGGTGCGCTGGCATTTTCAGAGCCGGAAAAATCACAGGCATTGATTAAAGACATTATCGAAGCGGCTTACGATGGCGGCGCCGATATGATCGTTACCCCATGCCCGGTCTGCCAGATGAACGTTGAGGTCTACCAGGACAAGATCAATGCCAAATTCGGCACCAAGTTTAATATTCCCGTGACTTACTACAGCACGCTGATGTCAGTGGCCTATGGCAAGACCGGTAAACAGTCAGGTTTAGACGGGCAGATCATCAGGGCAAAACAGCTTGAGGTCATTGCGGGGAAGTAGAGGCGGCGCCCAGTTTTGAATAACTAACTTTAATAAATCATAATAATAAAAACTAAGCCCGGCATTGCCGGGCTTTTTTTTGATTTGTGAAAAGCGACTATTTTCCGGTTATTTCATCGAGTCCGTTGCACGACGTGCCAGTGCCAGGTCGATCTTCCGGGTCAGCAGAGCTGGGTGCGTAGTATTATGGCAAGGGTTTCCGGCCTGGCTAGATAATCAATAGAGCCTGCGGCCCATTCTCGTGCTTGTCTTACAACCAGCCTGAAAAAATCAGCCTGAGCTTCAAAAAATCTCCAAATTCAACAAATTTTTTTATATTGAATGATAATTACTACTATTATCATTTTTAGTGACTATGCTTGCAGAGTGGTAATTATTAGTAAAACCATAGTAATAAGAAGGGTTTATAGCAGATTCAAGGCGTATATCGAAATAACGTAAAAAGTAAAAATATTGCAAAAGTGATAATGCTCAAAAGTGATAATGCTAGTGTATTAATAAAAAGCGGGATCCGAATCTGGTTACGGTAATTTTAACTCAGGGTGCGTAGATAAAATCCAATGACAGGCAGCGAACGGTCACAACAATATTTCGATGAGGCAAGAGAGCAGCTCGAAGAGATCGAGCGCAATCTGCTTTTGCTGGAGCAGGCTGAAGGCATTGACCTGACAATAGTCAACGAGATATTCAGAGGTATTCACACTATCAAAGGCGGTGCCGATTTCCTTGGTCTGAGGCAGATTAAGGAGTTATCCCATGCCGCCGAGGACGTGCTGGACCTGGTTCGCAAGCAAAAGCTGGCGTTAACCTCTGAAGGTAACAGCACGTTACTGGTCGTCACCGATAGCCTGAAAGAAATGCTGCAGGATCCCGAGCAATCCCAGTCAGTCGATATCTCCCGTTTGTTGCAGGATATTTCTGTTATGTCCGAATCGGCCCTGGATGATGTTGAGGTAATCAGTGATGCTGGCAAAGAGGCCGGTATGCTGGAGCTGGGAACGCCTTCGGATCCGGATTTATTTCATCTGCCACTCAAACAATGTCAATCCTTCCGTCAGGATGGATTTAGTTTATATATTCTGGATATTGAGGATAGTAAAGATCCTCAACAGGCGCAGCGGCTGGAAGCCATGCTCAGCAGCCTGGTTAGTATTGGATATATTATCGACAGCAAGACGACTCAGCATGATGTTGGTGAGGAATCAGAAAATTCTGAAAGTGAATCGACGAGTCATGGCTTGCTCCATGTTTTGTACCGATCAGTATTAACCAGAACAACCACGATTCGTTATCTCAACCTGGATCCGAGGAGCCTGCATGAGCTAAAGGATGCAGGTGTTGAAGCGCCACCTGAAATAATGATCGATGGAGAGGGCGATGACGCATTGCCGGTGGCGGACAGAAGATTAGAAAGAAGAGCCAATCGACGGAGAGGCGAGAGGCGAGATGATGCTGCCATCGAAGATAGACGTGGCAGTGGCCATTATGCTGATGATGAATCAGCAGGGGCAGAAGGCGTCTATGGTGCTAATTATCTGCTCGACGAGGAGGCAGAGGAGATAGTATCGGCGCAGAGCTTTCAGGCTGCGACGCGCGATGATGCGAAAACACAGGGTAGCCAGTCTATACGCGTAAACGTGGAGATTCTTGATGAACTGATGAATCTTGTCGGGGAGCTGGTACTGACGCGTAACCAGCTAAAACAGAATATTGAATCTGGAGATCATGTAGGCAGTGGTCTTACCGCGCAGCGACTCGATATAGTGACCTCGGAATTACAGGAGTCGATAATGTCGACTCGTATGCAGCCACTGGGCAATATCCTCGGTAAGTTCCACCGGATTATTCGTGACATGTCTAACCAGCTCGGTAAATCCGTTAACCTGGTTCTGGAAGGTGAAGATGTTGAGCTGGACAAGACCATTATTGAAAACATCAGCGATCCCTTAACACATCTTGTGCGTAATGCTATCGACCATGGCATTGAAACGCCTGACATTAGACACAACAGCAATAAACACGTCAATGCAACACTTTCCATTACAGCCAAACAGGAAGCCGGCCATGTTGTTATCGAAATCAAGGATGATGGTCGCGGCATCGATGTGGAGAAGATTAAAGAGAAGGCGATTGATCTGGGAATTCTTGATAAGTCCAGGGCTGAAGATATCACTGAAAAAGAAATTCTAAAATTTATTTTTTCACCGGGATTTTCTACTGCCAAGGTGGTGACAGATATTTCCGGCAGAGGAGTAGGGCTCGATGTGGTGTTCACAAATATATCGAGGCTCGGCGGAACGATTGATATAGATACAACTGTGGGCGTAGGCACAACATTCAAAGTTGCACTGCCATTGACGTTGGCCATTGTCCCAAGTTTACTGATTTCATCTGGCGGTGATACCTTTGCTATCCCACAAATTAACCTGGTGGAACTGGTGCGCATTCCACAAGATCAGAAAAATAGAAGAATAGAATTTCTTGGCGACTCGGCAGTTGTTCGCCTGCGTGACAAACTGCTGCCTATTGTCTGGCTCGATAAAGTGCTGGGGCTTAATACATTACGAGAAAGCAGTGATGAATCCACCAACATTGCTGTGGTGACGGCGGGTGAATTTTACTACGGCATTGTGGTTGATCACTTCACCGATTCTGAAGAAATTGTGGTCAAACCACTCGGTACTCATTTGAGAGACTGTCACGCTTATGCCAGCGCGACTATTCTGGGTGATGGCAGTGCCGCTTTAATTCTGGATATCAATGGCATAGCTGAACATGTCAACATAACTAATCAGAACGAGCTGGCAGCTGAAAAACAGACTGATCAGGACGAGTTGTTACAGAAGGCGAAGGAAAGTGTTGGCGAGGAAAAGAGCCTGCTTATTGTTGAAAACGGTGAAGAGGAATACTTTGGTATAGAGCTGGCCTATGTCAACAGGATTGAACGTATTCGCGAAAGCTCCATAGAAAAAATGGCGAAGAAAAACGTCATTAAATATCGCGGAGGCGTGCTGCGCATTTTCAAACTCGATGAGGCCATGGAGACTCAAGTCCAGACCAGCGACGAAGGCCATGTATACCTTATCGTCTTTTATATGATGGGTACCGAAGTCGCGGTGATGGTTTCGAATATTGTTGATATCGTTGATACCCGTGAAAATATCGATAATACAACGTTCCACAGCGCGGGCATTGCCGGTTCTACCATTATCATGGATCGTATTACTTTGCTGGTAGATTTATTCGAACTGGTGAAGGTTATCGATCCCGCCATGGTTGCTGGCAAGATTCAGCGTGAAACCAAAAACCTTAATGATAATAAAAATATCATTGCAAATGCAGGTGGCCAGACGGTGTTGGTGGTCGAAGACTCGGTTTTCTTCCAGGATAAATTAAGCATTCTTCTGGAAGAGATGAACCTCAATGTTTTGATTGCCGAAGATGGTCAGCTTGGCTGGGAAAAGTTGAGCGAAAATGCCGGGCTTATTGATCTTATCCTGATGGACGTTGAAATGCCTAACATGACCGGACTTGAGCTGAGTCGGGTGATAAGAGCAGATGAACGTTTTTATGATATACCAATAATAATGCTGACTTCGCTGGCTAAGGAAAGCGATGTAGAAGAAGGCAAGAAGGCGGGTGCCACTGAGTATCTGATCAAGATGGACCAGGAAATGGTCAGGCATACTGTTAATCGTTATTTGGACAAAAGCGATGCTCTGAAGGCAGGACAGTCAAATACTGATAACTCGACCGGTGAAGGCGATCATGTACGAAATTAATCAAATCAAAGAACTGGCTTTGTTTCGTATTGATAACAAGTTATTTGGTATCGATATAGTCTATATCCAGGAAATTAATAAAAATCTTTCATTTACGAAAATTTATGATGCGCAGGATTATATTAAAGGTGTCCTCAATCTGCGTGGACAGATAGTAACCGTGGTTGATTTAAGGGTGAAATTTAATCGTAAGCCTGCATCAGATGATGACCCTAATAGACGGATGATTATTGTCAACTATAAGGATGAGAGCGTGGGTTTTCTGGTGGATAGTGTTGATGACATTATAAATATTGAGTCAGAGAAGTTAGAGGAAAGTGTTACCCAGATGGCGGGGGTGAATCCGGATTATTTTGCCGGTGTTTACAAGCTGGATTCAGAGATCGTCATCATTCTCGATGTGGAAAAAATACTCGACAACGATGAAGAGTATACGGCTGTTGCATAGATTTTATATAGTGAAATATATTTTTGGAATATTAAGGTTCAATATTAAATTAATTTATCAGACTAACTGATTAGTTCAGAACATATTTAACAAGGGGAAATTAACAATGGCTACACAAACATTATATCAGAGGCTCGGTGGTAAAGCGGCTATTGAGGCAGCGGTTGAACTTTTCTATAGCAAGGTTATCGCAGACGCCAGCATCAAACATTTCTTTAATAATGTTGACATGAATGCATTGAAGCGTATGCAGATTCAGTTTTTGACGCTTGCCTTTGGCGGTAGCAAAAAATACAACGGTAAATCGTTGGCAGAAGCACACTCTCATCTTGTCGATAAAGGGCTTGATGATTCTCATTTTGACGCCGTGCTTGGCCATCTTGGCGCCAGCCTTGATGAGCTTGGTGTTTCGGCAGATCTTATTCAGGAGGCGGCAGCCGTGGCAGAAAGTGTTAGAGATGATGTATTGGGTAGAACGGCAGGTGGAAAAAGTTCTGCCAAGGGTTCTGGTGGCGGTGATACCGATGCAGCCAAATTCATGTCGGCAATCGAGGGTTCGGCCACATCCATGATGATGGTGGACCGTGACCTGGTTATTACTTATGCCAACGATGCTACGCTCAAAATGATTGCTGAGAACCTGTCCGAGTTTGAGGCTACCTACCCGGGATTTTCCCTCAACGATCTTATTGGTTCCTGTATCGATACGTTTCACAAGAACCCGGCACATCAACGCAAGTTACTGAGCGACCCGTCGAATTTACCGTGGAAGGCAGATGTCAATGTTGGCAGCCTGACCTTTGCATTAAATGTCAGTGCGATGAAGGATTCTAAAGGTACATATATTGGTAATACCCTGGAGTGGTCGGATGTCACAGAGGCGCGCAGGCAGGCAGAGAAAGCTGCACGCAGCCAGTCGTCGATTGATGGTTCGGCAACGGCGATGATGACGGCCGATCGCGACCTGATTATTACTTATATCAATGAAGCAACTAAAAACATGGTGGCAGAGAATATTGCCGATTTTGAGGCCTCGTTCCCCGGTTTCTCTCTGGATGACCTAGTTGGTTCCTGTATCGATATTTTCCACAAGAACGCGGCGCATCAGCGCAAGATACTGAGTGATCCTGCGAACCTGCCGTGGAAAGCGGATATCAAAGTCGGTGAGCTATTATTCGAACTGAATGTCAGTGCAATGAAAGATGGCAAGGGTAATTATATTGGTAACACCCTGGAGTGGGCCAATGTTACGCAAGCGCGCAAGCAGGCTAACGAGGCTGCACGTATGCAGTCGTCGATTAGCGGTTCGGCGACGGCAATGATGATGATCGATCGTGACCTGGTTGTTACCTATATTAACGATGCGACTAAAAATTTGTTGACTCAGAACATTGCCGATTTCGAAGCTACGTTCCCCGGTTTCTCGGTTGATTCACTGGTGGGTACCTGTATTGATATCTTCCATAAAAATCCAGCACACCAGAGAAAGATACTAAGTGACAAGAACAACCTGCCTTATCACGCTGATATTAGAGTGGGCGACCTGTATATTTCATTGAACATGAGTGCCATGCTCGATATCGATGGTAATTTTATCGGCACCACGCTGGAATGGGCGAATATCACTGAGGCGCGTAAACAGGCTGATGAAGCTGCGCGTATGCAGTCGTCAATTAGTGGTTCGGCGACGGCAATGATGATGATCGACCGTGACCTGGTTATTACCTATGTCAATGAAGCGACCAATAATTTGCTGACAGAGAATCTGGGTGATTTCCAGGAGGCCTTCCCCGGTTTTTCAGTAGAGGCACTGGTAGGTACCTGTATTGATATCTTCCATAAAAACCCGGCACACCAGAGAAAGATACTAAGCGACAAGAACAATCTGCCTTATAGAGCGGATATAAGAGTAGGTGATTTATACATTACTCTAAACATGAGTGCGATGCTTGATATGGACGGTAATTTTATTGGCACCACGTTGGAGTGGGCGAATGTTACCGAGTCTAAGATCGCTGCTAACGTCATCAATGACACGATTCGGCAACTCGACGAGAGGACGGTCAATCTAAACGAAGCAACTGAAACGATGGTGAGCATGTCGGCCGAGGTGACCTCCCAGGTGGGAAGTATTACCCAGGAGACCAGTAGTGCCGCTTCGGGTGCGGAGGAAATGAGTAATACCATGACGGGTATCTCTTCTGCTGCAGAGCAGGCCTCGGCAAACATCAATTCCGTGGCGGTAGCGACAGAGCAAATGACAAACTCTGTGGCAGAGATTGCAAATAATGCTGAGAAGGCGAGAGAGGTGACGCAGTCAGCGGTGAAAAATGTGGGTAACGCATCTGAGCGCGTAGAAGAGCTGGACCTGGCTGCCAGGGAAATCAGTAAAGTTATCGAAGTTATTGTGGAGATTGCAGAGCAGACCAAGTTGCTGGCGCTTAATGCGACCATAGAGGCCGCCCGTGCCGGTGAGGCTGGCAAGGGGTTTGCGGTGGTGGCGAATGAAGTCAAGGAGCTTGCCAAGCAAACACGGGAAGCGACTATAGATATCAGACAGAAGATTGAAAACATGCAGTCGTCAACCAAGGGTACAGTAGACGAGATCGGAAACATCCACGAAGTAATCAATGATGTAAACGAAATTGTGACCATCATTGCAACATCAGTCGAAGAGCAGAATGTGACCACCAAGGATATTGCCAATAATATTTCGCAGGCAACCATTGGTGTACAGGATGTCACTTCGAGTGTGGTTGAAGTAACCAAGGTGGCTCAGGAGATTGCAGAAAATCTGAACAACATTAATGGTGGAATCAATGAGGTGGGTGATGCCAGCGCTACCCTGGTTAGCTCCATTAATACTGTAAAAGATACTTCGGGTGGCTTGACGGATATGGTGACTAAACTGAGAGATCAGAGTGCGAAAAGCGCATGAGCCACGCAGTTAAACAGGTAGAGAACTTTATTGTTAAGTGCAGTGCAACGTCTGGCTGCGCACCTGTGGCTGTGGATGTCATCGAGGAGTTTGTAGCGTATTACGACAAGGAGTCTTTAGAGAGGCAGTTGCTCGAAATGGAAGATGCGCTGATAAATAACGCAGATAATAAAGTTGAAATTGTTCAGGGCCTGTTTAGAGATATGCATTCCCTGAAGGGTTCATCAGGGTTATTAAAGATTGATGTTATGACGCATTTACTGCATAACCTTGAAGATGTATTGGGCGCTATTTCAAACAACGTGTTAAATATATCGGCGGTGAAAAGGACGGATATTTTTGATTTTTTCCTTCAGGGATTCGATTTAATCGAAAAACTGGTCCAGATATTTCAGCAAGATCCAACTTTTGTGCTGAAGAACAGCAGGGAAAAATTTGGTTTTTATATAAGAATTATTGTTGAAGCGCGCAGCATCGTCGAAAACATTGATCAATATATGGAGTTTACGGAGATGGATGAAAATGTTTTTTAGGTTTGTGCCAGGTTTTAAGTTTGTTACCTGCTCGATCACTTTAACTATCTATTGAGACGTTTTAATGTATATATATTGTGCTGATGATAACCCATTACAGTTGCGAAGAGCGAAAGAGCTCGTCGAAGTTGCCTGTAAGGAAAAAAAGTTTGACAACGTTGAAATTGTTGAGTGCCGGGACGGGGCAGAGCTGCTTCAGGCCGTACAGAAAAATGTACCGGTGATGATATTGCTGGACATAAACATGCCGGTACTGGATGGCTTGTCAGCGCTGGCAAGGCTGCGCTCTGATAATAAAAAGATAAAGATCATTATGGTTAGCTCTGAAGATTCAAAGGTTGTCAGAAGGTTTAAAAGCGGCGAGCGTTCCGAGATCGATGATGCAAAGAAAGTGGAATTACTCAAGAAGGTCGTTGACCGCGTAAAAAAAGGCAACAAAGAGGAAGGAAAAATCAATTCCATACTGGAGGCATGCGGTAATCTCGGACTCGATCCAATACAGGTTGCAATGGATCTGGGCGCTGATGAGTTTATACAGAAGCCTTATGAGCCAGGAGTGGCCGGCAAGGTACTGGCAAAACATATGACTGCATCAATGAGGCTAAGTTGAATCGTTAGTTATTGTGTGATTATCAGGAAAAGTTTAATACAAGATAACAGGTGTTTGCTTACCTGATCCTGTTATCAGTCTCTGGAGTTCATCGACTATGCATATTCCCAGGCCAAATCTGAGCGATGTAAATATACAAGGCTTAATTGGTGATCTGAATTTATTAATTAAGCAGCCGTCAGCCCTGCAATCACCGCCATGCCCAAACTGCTCAGACAATGATAAGTTGGTGTGGAACAGGGCAAAGTGTTCGGCTGAATGCGAACATGCCTCCTATGCGTTGTCCGAAGAACCCGAGCGTTATCCCATCGAGCAGCATGTTGTGCCGCTTGTATTTGAGCTCACCTCAATGCGACTGGTAAAAACCTGCTGGTCGTGTGAGGGCCATCTTGATATAGACGGTGAGTTATGGAAAGTGCCACAGGTCAGTTTCTACACAACTAAACCGATTTATTCGCAATTGTTGTGTAATTACCTGGCTCGCCTGTTCTGGCGAAAAAAATTAAATTACCAGTGGGAGGTTGTGCTTACTAATTTTGGCAGAACATGGGATGTCACTTATACGATCAAGTGTGATATGAGCCGAGTAAAAAATCCTAGTATCAGTTTGATGCAGGAAGATCTTGTCAACATGGCAAAGGACCTTTCAGAAAATATCAAGGAAGATGCCAGGACGCTAATTAAAGACATTGAGTCAAACAAGGCCTCAATACTGCAAGATTAGGCGTTATGATACCGGGTAAAGAATCGCTGTATTCTGAAAAAAAGAAGGACGCGAAATTCGATTGTGATCCTGATATTGCAAGACGGTTGTTGAAAAACCCGTCTGCTTCGGTTGAAGGAGAAATATCCGGTAGTGCCTGTAAAATCAACATAGTCTCGCCCTGCTACGTAGAGCTGATCAGTCAGCATTACGGTGAACAATTGCTGCATGATCTTAATTATTATCATGACCAGTTAAAAATCCCTATCTTGTTTTCTCATTTTGGGCTTTGCATTGACTTCTTTGAGCCAACAGAGCTGCATCTTCATGGTGAAGATATGGTTTTACCGGATGCTATAAAGGCTTTGCTAAAAAACTTTGGTGCGGTCATATTGCGTAATGCCTATCTCGATTCAAGCGTACGAGACATGGGGCACCGGAATCGATTTCCGCAGCTTAATTTTCATGTTGATAGAATACCCAGCCAGGTATCCTATTATTCTGTGTATACAAGAAATCCGTTTGATGAAGAACAGAGGCAACCACGTACCTCATCAACGCTATTTATTCCTATGCTGGTTGCTTATTTGCAGGCCCTGTCAGAGGGAAAGACGTCATTGCTGTCAGACGAAGGCCTGATCAATAATGTTATGCTGTTTGACGAAGATAGTGTCAAACCGGTTCTAAACACGGTTGCTGTAGAGCACGCCTGGAACCAGCCTGTTGGCACGGGCGAAATATCCATCATAAACAACTGCAATATGATGCATGCCAGCTATTATCCCAACCCTTATAACAAGGGATATCGAATCGGAGTCAGGTACCTCGCCTGACTTCGAGTAAAAATGTAAAACCTTTTTGGATTTATTAATCTGGCGGGTCTTTTAACAAGGTGTAGTAAACAATACCATTGTATTCCTGGCGATAAAAAGTATCGGTAACTTGCCAGAGAGATTCGGTGGAACCAATAATCAGGCGCCCGTTTGGTTTCAGGCATTTAGCCAGCTCATTAAATAGAGTCTTTTTTGTCTCGGCGTCAAAATATATCGCGATGTTTCTGCACAGAATAATATCGAACTGCGCATGGAACGGCAGCCTGCCCAGTAAATTTAGTTCACGGAAGTGGACGTTATAGCGTAAATGGTCTTTGACCCTGAAGCCCCTTTCCTCCAGGTCGAAATGTTTAAACAGGCGCGCTTCATCAATGCCCCTGGCTACTTCCATTTTTGAATAAAGACCGTAGCTTGCATAGGCTATGGCTTCATTAGAAATATCGGTGCCTTCAATTTTTATATTATATTTGTTGATGTCGCGAATCGCTTCCTGGAGAATCATGGCCAGGCTGTAAGATTCCTGTCCAAATGAGGCGGCAGCACTCCAGATTTGCAATGAACTCGATTTGTTTAGAAAGTAGGGGATACAGTCATCTTTGATCATGTCAAACACACGGGGATCACGAAAGAACGATGTTTCGTTGGTGCTTATCGCATTACATATATGCTTACTGACATCTTTGACATAGGTCGCTTTGTTGTACAGATCCAGATAGGTTTTGCACTCAAAGCGTTCCAGCAGTGGTGAAAGGCGACTGGCCATCATAATCGCCTTGCTTTCATCAAGGCAGATGCCACTGACATCCTGAATGTATTTTTTCAGCAGGTCGAATTCTGTGGTTGATAACTGATTTAGCGCCATAGTGGTCGTCTGGAGTAGTGGTTTTATGCTGGTGAATGTTTAAAATATTTCAGATTAGCTGTGACTTCCAACTCTTCTTACTATGACATCGGCAATTTTGTTTAGCGGCGCAATTCTATCTACGACGCCTGCATTAATGGCTTCCATTGGCATACCGAATACCACCGATGTGGCTTCATCCTGGGCAATGGTTGAGGCGCCGTAACTCTTGAGTAATTTCATGCCGGCTGTACCATCTTTCCCCATGCCTGTCATGATCACTGCCAGTACTTTGTCGCGGTAGATGTCAGCGACTGACCTGAACATATAATCCACTGACGGTCGGCAAAAATTTTCAGGCGGATCTTTGGTGAGTGCGGCGACGGGTACATCAACGCCGGGTTTCATTACTATTTTAGTGTGAAAGCCGCCTGGTGCGATGTGAACAACACCCGGCTGCAGGGACAGGTTTTCCCTGATCTCTACCACCTTGAGCTTGCTTTTCAGATTGAGTGAATTGACCAACACGCTGACAAATAATGCCGGTAAATGCTGGACAATAACAATGGGAACATTGAAAGATTCAGGCAGCCTTTCAAGTATTTCCGGTAATGCCTGGGGACCGCCGGTGGAGACACCAATAGCCACAATTTCTATCTTATTACTGCTCTTTGACCATGGATTGTCGGAGCTGGTTACATCGGACGGTGATTGAATGGCGCTTTGTATGGACGGGTCAAGGCCCTTGCCGCGCTTCAGGATAATTTTGGTTTCTACAATGCTGAGCACCTTTCTCAGCTCGCGATATAAGGCGCGCTCATTGGCTTCCGGGTCGCCGCCTGTCGGCTTGAGTATAAAATCCAGGGCACCCTGTTTCAGGGCTTCGATGGTATTTTCTGCGCTTTCCTGGGTTGCCGCACTGATCATCACCACCTGCACCTCGGGGAACTTTGCCTTTACCTTTTGCAGTACTTCGAGGCCGTTCATCCCCGGCATTTCTACATCCAGGGTAATCAGGTCGGGTGGGGATTCCTCAATTTTGGCGAGGGCAAGCTTGCCATTGGCGGCGTGGCCCAGGTAGTCGACCTGGCCCATCTTTTTCAGTGTGTCGGCCAGTATGCCTCGGTAAAACACGGAGTCATCAACGACCAGGGTGCGAATTTTATGATGGCTCATGTCGGAATACCAAAAAGGCGCGCATATTTATCGGGCATAAAGCAGGTGTAAATGATCAAAATATGAGCACCTAGAAAGTGATAAAAATGGTAATTATTGGGATAATTATAGCTTAATCAAGCCAGAACATTCGACAATATCTGCCTTAAATTCAAGATATTAAGTGTTTTTTTCAGGTCTCATCGCAAGGTATACAACGATAAGAAATATAAGCCCGCCAATGATCGAAATCAGGCCGCCCAGACCCATCAGGCCCATACCCGCGATTTGCTCGATTCTCTCAAGGCCCTGTTCCGTGCCGGCTGTTTTTCGCATGACGCCATAGCCGCCTGACCAGGCCAGGCCAATAATATGCATGAGCTGGCCGATGCCGTAGATGGCGGGTTGCCATTGTGCAAGACGGCCTTTTACCTTTCTAAAGCCGAGTTTGGGTAACAGGTGATAAGTAATGCCCATGTATGCCAGGGTGACACCAACGATTGAGCCATGATAATGCGCGGGGATGGTGACATTGCTGCCGATAATCAGGTAACCAATGATGCCGCCGACACCAAACAGCAGCATGGAAAAAATCAGGGCGCTGCGTTCAATTTCATAACCGGATGTTGCCGTCCTGTTTTTGATCAGGCCGATCAGCACAGCAATGCCAATCGGGAAGGCTGCCAGGCCGCCGCCGTATTTCATCAGGTGAAAGAAAGAGACCAGGTGCTGGTTGGAATTGACGTCATAGTTGGCGTAAATATACGGAACGCCCAGTGCGGGTGATACGCCAATCGCGAACAGTAACATGGCGGCGCGCGGCGGCAGCATGGGTGTGGCGCCACTGACAGTGGCAAGCCATAACCAGACAGCCAGCATTAATAGGGTATGGGTAAACTGTATGATGTGGCCACCGCCCCAGAACAGACGGTCATAGTAGGGTTCTCCGCCGGGTTCATCGTTAATGCCAAGGTAGGACAGGGCGAGTGCCAGTACGGCAATAAACGCACTCAGCAGGGCGATATTAAAACCAAAGCGGAGCGCACCTTCGTGGCTGATAAGTTTGCCTGTCGAACGTGCAGCAATGAAACTGCGTAGTATTAATAAGCTGAAGCCGAGACCAAATATGCATAAGCCGGTAAAGAACACGTTATTCTGCAATACTGGCACGTAGTTATTCATCAGCGGATAGCCTTCACCGGTGAACGGAGAAACGGTAATAATGAGCGTGCCGGCAGTAGTCAGAAACAGGGCTATTTTTCCGCATAATAAACATCGGTTATTGCTATTGAGGCTCCATAAAACGCCCGCGAAAGACAGGAACCAGACCAGAACGGTCAGATCTACATGAACGACCAGTGCGGTATGAAAAAAATCCAGCCAGGGGATGATTTCCTGAAAGAAAGGTGTGCGAGACAGTACAATCAGCAGTGTAAACAGGCCGGCGAGTACCAGTGATGCAAGTGCCAGTAATAACCAGCCTGTGGTTAGTTGCCTGACGTCGTTGTCAGGCAATGTGAGAGAGAATGAATTGTCCTGCATGGTGTATTGATTTTTTTGTTGTTAATCGGAGTTGATAATACGGGATGAGTTAAGCCGGGTCATGTTTTTTACTATGGATCAAAGCGATCTGGATCAGGGCGTCATGAAGTTGATACTGGGCGTAGTTTAAATGTCTTTTGTGTCAAATGCGCCATCTAGTTGCCTGATTTGGCGGGTGACTGTTTGATCCTGATCAAATTAGGTATTAATAACGACATCATGGTATAGAATCTGGTATGCGTGCTCAGCAAGAGTGCTGGATAATGTCGCTACCTGTGGTCGTGTAGTCATTATGATATAACTGGATAATTGTTAGACGGGTGTTTCAATGTCAAATCTATTGTCAAAATATAACAGTATGATCGGGCCGGCGATACCGAATTTTCCAGTTCAGTTATCAACCGAGACCGTGCCGACTCTTCCAGTGCCGTCAGTGCCGGATGAAACCGATGCAAGGGAAGACCTGAGCGTATTTTTTGGTATAGGCATGACTGTCAATATTGTCATGATCATTGCCTTTGTTGTCTGGGGCGTTAAACAATGGAAAAAAAATGACACAACCAAAGAGTAGTTTGTTAGCAAGAGCAGTCATACTGTTTATATTGTTATCGTCGATATTTGTCGCCTGGAATATAGTCTCGCAGCGTTCAAATCCACCAGCTGAATTAACAGGTGTTCTGCGTGCGATGCCAGTACCTTTGCGACCATTTGTCCTGGTTGATCAGCATGACACCTTGGTCAATGAGCAAATATTTAAAAATAAATGGTCTTTTGTGTTTTTTGGTTATACCTCCTGTCCGGACATTTGCCCGACAACGCTTAACGTGCTAAATGCAGTCTTCGACAGGCTTGGAGAAACAGGGGGCGATTTACCGGATGCGCAAGTTGTATTTATCTCAGTCGACCCGGGACGTGACACCACGGAGAAGCTTGCAGATTATATGGCGTTTTTCAACAAGGATTTTATTGGCGTTAGCGGGGACAGAAGAAATATTGATATTGTTGCGCAGCAGTTTGGTGCGGGGTATGCGCTGGAGAAAGAAACGGCTCCCGGACAATACCAGGTTGGCCACACCAGTGCTATTTTC
>Ga0224506_10001355_pt1 | contig 17698 bp, 15 predicted proteins | sample SF_Jan12_sed_USG_2_FD_169108 | JGI IMG/M metagenome (GOLD analysis project Ga0224506, IMG submission 169108) | Sediment microbial communities from San Francisco Bay, California, United States - SF_Jan12_sed_USGS_8_1 | ecosystem: Environmental > Aquatic > Marine > Sediment | place: USA... | reverse complement strand
CAACGTTCCAGCCAGCCTCAACCGTCTCTATTGTCATACCCAGACGCGTCAGAATTTCTTCAACTTCTGAGTCTGCTAGCTCAATACCCAGAATGCGTTTAATGCGTGCTTTTCTAAGCTGAATCGCAGCTCTCTCGATACTGTATGCTGGTGTTGTCTGCTCAATCACAGGTCCGGCATTACCACCTACAATTTCCAGCAACAGTGCCGTCGCACGTTCGATGGCCTGTCTTTGTAATGCAGGATCAACACCACGCTCAAAGCGGTGTGATGAGTCAGTATGCATGCCATACCGGCGTGCTCGTCCGGCAATTGCATCCGGTGTGAAGTACGCACTTTCAAGAAATATATGGCTGGTATTGTCACTGACTGCCGATCCATCACCACCCATAATACCCGCCAGTGCCAGGCTGGTTTTATCATCGGCAATTAACAGCGTATCGGCATCTGCTTTGATTTTTTTACCGTCGAGTAATTCAACTTCTTCAGCGGCGTTTGCCAGTCGAATCGTGATGCCACCATTGAGCTTATCAAGATCAAAAGCATGCATAGGCTGGCCAAGCTCCAGCAATACGTAATTAGTCACATCAACCACCGGACCTAAGCTACGTATACCAGAGCGGCGTAATTTTTCCTGCATCCACAACGGTGTTTCAGCTTTTACATTAACATTGCGCAAAACACGTCCAAGATAACGAGGGCACGCTTCTGCCGCTTCAATATTAACCGTCAGCACATCACCAATCGTTGCAGCCTGATCAGTAATGATAACCGGCGTCATATCACAGTTGTTGAGCGTGGCGACTTCGCGTGCAATACCCTGCAGGCTTAAGCAGTCTGAACGGTTTGGGGTCAGATCAACCTCTATTGCCATATCGTTTAGCTGCAGGTATTCACGGATATCCATACCAACAGTGGCATTAGCAGGTAGCTCCATCAGACCATCAGATGATTCGGCCATTGCCAGTTCTTTTTCTGCGCATAACATGCCAAACGATTCGACACCGCGCAGTTTGGATTTCTTAATTTTGAAATCACCTGGCAAACAGGCGCCAATAGTTGCTAGCGGTGCTTTCAGGCCGGCGCGTGCGTTAGCCGCACCACAAACAATTTGTACAATTTCAGTGCCGTTATTAACCTGACAGACATTTAATTTATCGGCATCAGGGTGTTTTTCAAGGCTGACTATTTCAGCAACAATCACACCAGTGAACTCGCCGGCAACAGGTTCAAGACTATCGACCTCAAGACCCGCCATGGTAATTTGATCGGCTAAATCTTCTACATTTATTGATGGGTTAACCCACTCACGTAACCACTGTTCACTGAACTTCATGCTATGTTCTTACCTTGTAATTATTCCGAGTAAAAATTTGTTTATCTCAACAAACTAAAATTGTGCTTATGAAAACTGCTTAAGGAAGCGCAAATCATTTTCAAAAAACAGCCTTAGATCATTCACGCCATAACGCAGCATGGTAAGCCGCTCGATACCCAGACCAAAGGCATAACCAACAAATTTTTCGTTATCAACGTTAACATGCGCCAGTACATTCGGGTGTACCATGCCACAACCCAGAACTTCCAGCCAGCCTGTGTGACTGCAGATACGGCAGCCCTCGCCAGCGCACATAACGCACTGAATATCGACTTCTGATGATGGCTCAGTAAACGGGAAATACGACGGTCTGAAACGGGTTTTTAACTCTTCGTTTTCAAAGAATAATTTAAGGAAGCGATCCAGGGTACCCATTAAGTCAGCAAAGCTGATATTTTCATCAATCAGCAAGCCTTCAACCTGATGAAACATTGGCGTGTGAGTAACATCAGAGTCACAACGGTAAACACGACCCGGCGCAATGATGCGATACGGCGGCTTTTTGCTTTCCATGGTACGAATTTGTACCGGTGAGGTATGGGTTCTTAAAACCCGTTTATCATTGAAATAAAACGTATCCTGCATCGCTCTGGCAGGATGCATCTCTGGAATATTGAGTGCCTCAAAGTTATGGTAGTCATCTTCAATCTCTGGCCCTTCAGCAACTTCAAAACCCATCTGACTGAAAATCTCTTCAACCCGCTGACGGGTACGGGTCACAGGATGTAACGATCCGACTTCCTGACCTCTTCCCGGTAAAGTCACATCAACTGTTTCGCTGTCTAATAGTAGCTGTAAGCGAGCTTCTTCCAACATAGCGTGACGCGAATCAATCGCGGTCTGAATCTGTCGCTTGGCATCATTGATATCCTGGCCGGCTTGCTTGCGCTCTTCAGCCGGCAAACTACCCAGTGTTTTTAACTGTGCAGTAATTACACCTTTTTTGCCCAGATAATCAACACGAAACTGATCCAGTTGTTGTAAATCAGTCGCGTTATTAATTTCCGACTGCGCTTTGCTTATGAGTTGTTGTAGGTCTTCAGACACTGTTAATTTCCAAAATATTTCTGAAATAAAAAAAGGGGAAAGTTATACACTTTCCCCTTTTTAGGATTGTTTAACTATTACTGACCTTTATATTAGGCAGCAGCTAAACCAGCTTTCGCTCTCTCAACCAGTACACCGAATGTATCGATGTCATGGATAGCCATATCAGCAAGAACTTTACGATCAATTTCAATTGAAGCCTTATTAAGGCCGTCAATCAGGCGGCTGTATGAAATATCAAACATACGGGCAGCAGCATTGATACGGACAATCCATAATGAACGGAAAGTACGCTTCTTAACACGACGGTCACGGTATGCATACTGACCCGCTTTGATAACCGCCTGATGAGCTACACGATAAACACGGCTACGTGCTCCGTAATAACCTTTAGCTTTCTTTAAAACCTTTTTATGACGCGCACGCGCCTGTACACCACGTTTAACTCTAGCCATTTTTCAGTCTCCTTAAACGTATGGAAGCATACGGTTGATCATCTTCATATCCGATGCATGAACAGTAGCATCTGCACGTAGATGACGCTTACGTTTAGTGCTCTTCTTGGTCAGGATATGACGACGGAAAGACTGAGCGCGTTTTAAACCGCCCGAACCAGTGCGGCGAAAGCGCTTAGCAGCGCCGCGGTTTGTTTTCATTTTAGGCATTTGCCTGTACTCCAATAGCTAACATTTAACATGAATCCGATGAGGCCCCGAAACCATAAACCGAAGTTTCGAAGTTCTATTGCCTGCAGTCGAACCTATTTTTTCTTGGGAGCCATGACCATGACCATTTGCCGACCTTCCATCTTCGGAAATTGCTCAACAGTCGCTAACTCTTCCAAGTCTTTTTCAATACGCTTCAATAACTCAGACCCGAGCTCACGGTGAACGATTTCTCGGCCGCGGAAACGCATTGTAATCTTTACTTTATCGCCATGCTCAAGGAACTCGGTGAGCTTCTTAATCTTGATATTATAATCACCAATATCTGTCCCAGGGCGAAACTTGATTTCTTTGATTGTTGTATGAACCTGTTTTTTCTTGGCTTCTTTTTGCTTTTTACGAGCCTCAAAAACAAACTTACCGACATCCATAATACGGCATACAGGTGGTTCTGCATTTGGCGAGACTTCTACCAGATCCAGACCAGCGGATTTTGCCATCGTTATTGCGTCAGCAGTGCTCATTACACCAGCCTGTTCACCTTCGGCATCAATAACCCGAACCTTAGGACAATCTATCTGCTCGTTAACACGAGACTTTTTTGCTGCGGCGATATTTTAACCCTCCAAAACAGCGCGGCCATGATCCACGATTTCTGTGGTTAGCTTGTTTGCGAGGTCTTCAACAGACATCACACCCAGATCTTCACCACTTCGTGTACGCACGGCCACTGTATTGGTTTCTAGTTCCTTATCACCCACCACGAGTAAGTAAGGAACGCGTTTTAATGTATGTTCGCGAATTTTAAAGCCGATCTTCTCATTTCTCAAGTCCGCAGAGGCTCTAATTCCCTGTTTATTAAGAATTTCTTCAAGTTTTCGACTGTATTCACTCTGATTGTCCGTAATATTCATAATAACCGCCTGAACCGGAGCCAACCAGAGCGGAAATTTACCTTCATGATGTTCTATTAAAATACCAATAAAGCGTTCCATCGAACCTAAAATGGCCCGGTGTAACATCACGGGTACTTTACGACTGCCGTCTTCTGCCACATATTGAGCATCTAAACGTCCCGGCATCGAGAAATCGACCTGTAAGGTACCACATTGCCAGCCACGATCGAGACAATCTTTTAAAGTAAATTCGATTTTAGGCCCATAAAATGCGCCCTCACCCGGCTGAAGCTTATATTCAAGGCCTTTGGCTTTCAGAGACTGAGCCAGTGCTGCTTCTGCCTGATCCCAGATTTCATCAGAACCTACGCGCTTTTCCGGCCGGGTTGATAATGCAATTTCAATATTCTCAAAGCCAAATTCTTTGTAAACACCAAAAGTCAGGTCGATAAAATCAGAAACTTCGGCCTGAATCTGCTCTTCTGAACAGAAAATATGCGCATCATCCTGCACAAAGTTACGTACACGCATCAGACCATGTAAGGTACCCGATGGCTCATTTCGATGACAGGAACCAAATTCAGCCAGTCGTAATGGCAAATCACGATAAGATTTTAAGCCCTGGTTATAAACCTGAACATGGCACGGGCAGTTCATTGGCTTAACCGCATAGTCACGGTTTTCAGAATGCGTAGTAAACATCATGTCACCAAACTTATCCCAGTGACCTGATTTCTCCCACAAACTCCGGTCTACAACCGATGGTGTATGTATTTCTTTATAATCATGCTGCCGCAGTACAGCACGGATATAGTCCTGCACGGCCAGATAAATAGTCCAGCCGTGATCGTGCCAGAACACCATACCCGGTGCTTCTTCCTGAGTATGGAACAGGCCCATTTGCTTGCCAATACGGCGGTGATCACGTTTTTCAGCTTCTTCAATCCGGTGCAGATAAGCTTTCAATTGCTTTTTATCCGGCCAGGACGTGCCATAAACACGCTGCAGCATTTTGTTATTAGAGTCACCACGCCAGTATGCGCCTGCCAGCTTGGTTAACTTAAAGGCTTTGATGGCGCCGGTACTGGGAACATGAGGACCACGGCATAAATCAATGAAATCTCCCTGCTTATACAAAGACAAAGCCTGATCTGGCGGAATACTTTCGATGATTTCTGCTTTGTACTCTTCACCCATATCACGGAAAAATTTCACCGCATCATCACGTGACATGACCGAGCGTTCTACTTTGAAATCAGCCTTAGCCAGTTCCGCCATCTTTTTCTCAATGGCTTCTAAATCTTCAGGGGTAAACTGCCGCTCATAATCAAAATCATAAAAGAAACCATTGTCGATGACCGGACCGATAGTTACCTGTGCTGTAGGGAATAATGACTTAACAGCCTGCGCTAATAAATGCGCCGTTGAATGACGCAGTACTTCTAACGCTTCTTCACTTTTATTGGTAATGATTTCAAGAGCTGCGTCATTGCTGATCAAATAGGAGCTATCAACCAGCTCACCGTCGACTTTTCCAGCGAGTGTGGCTTTCGCAAGGCCGGCGCCAATTTCAGAAGCAACATCAAAGACAGATACAGAAGATGCAAAAGAGCGCTGACTACCGTCAGGCAGAGTAATAACAGGCATGTTGTTTCCCTTTTTCAGTGGTGATCCACACTAAGGACCACTTGGTTTATCGATAATGGCAGCTACGAGAGCCAGAATCAGAGTTAAAAAATATATACCAATTTTCGGTTGAAAATTGGTAGGCGCGAGTGGATTCGAACCACCGACCCCCACCATGTCAAGGTGGTGCTCTAACCAACTGAGCTACGCGCCTAGAGAGCGGAGGATTATATGCAACATTCATGTCGAGAACAAGGCCTTCATCAGACTAATTCTTTAAAAAAACCATATCAAACTAATAGTTTAAAAAAGTTTCATGGAAAAACATCAGGAAACTACTATGATATAAAATATAACAAATGAATGATTACTGACGATCTTTTGAAAACTCAAAAACTACCCAGCATACGTATACGTTATTTCAGCCTGACACTGATTCTAGCCACACTTGTAATAAGCTTTGTATTTTATACCTACCATGATCTGTCTGAAAAAAATAAAATTGCTACACAAAACCTGTCGAAGTTAGACACTCAGCTGAATATCATTGATAAAATCAGGGTTAGCATCACCCATATCTATCATTCCATTGACCTTTTCCTTCTAAATCCTAAGGAAAAAGAACACTTTGAAGTGATTAATTCAGCGCTATTAGAAATCGTCAATCATGCTTATGATGCTGATTTAGAAATATATCTACCCGACTCAGCAAACTCACTAAGCCTGAAAGACAACCTTCTAAATAATTTCACCAAACTACAGCCACTTTTGAACAATCTGCAGGAAATTCGTGCCGATGTAAACCTTCAATATCCTGGCATATCAATCTCAGCTAATTTAATGGCGGAACAACAGAGCTTTATTAAAAGCAAACTCAAGCTGCTACAGCTGGAAATAGAAAACGGTGACTTTAAACCCGTTTCCAAACAACTTTATGGCGAAATTTTAGAAAGCAGGATTCTGGTTGAAAAAGAAATTTCACAGGTAAGAATCTATATCGCAAACCGACTGGCTTTATTTTCAAATGAAATCCTTACGCTTCAGGCCAGCTCTTTATATGACTTTCATCTTACGCTACTAAAAAAATTAAATTTACTAAAAGAGTTATATAAAAAAGAAACCGGTAGCTTTGAGGGCACAGATACTGTTAACGGCATTATAGAATCACAAAACAAATGGTATAACAATTTTCTAAAGCTAAAATCAATGAGCGAGTCTGATCACTGGCAGGAAGACAACATCCTTGTGAAAAGCAAAATACTGCCTCTAATTAAAACCAGTACCACTTTATTGCAGCTTCATAATGAGAACCTGAGACAGCAAAAAACACAAATAACAAAATCCTTCAAAGAAAATAGCAGAAAACTATTTTATATTCTTTCAACAGTTATAGCCGTATTTCTAATTTCTATTTTTATCTTCCTCATCTCACTTGAGTTAATGGTATTCAAACCGATATTAAACATTGCAAACGTAATGAAATTAAAGGCCTTTGATCAGACGGATGAACAGTTTTCAGAAAAACAATCTAAAGAAACACAAAATATCGTGACCGCCTTTACTGAGCTTGAAAGCCAGATAGAGCAACACACAGAAGAGCTACGTGAAGCAGCCGACAACGCTATAAAAGCGAAAGATGAAGCTAAAAAAGCCAATGCTGCCAAATCAACTTTTCTTGCCAATATGTCGCACGAATTACGAACACCGCTACACGGGATTTTAAGCTTTTCTGATCTGGGTATTAGTAAGGATGGAAGTCTTACTGCCGATAAATCCTTACTCTATTTCAAAGCCATTCATCAAAGCGGTGAGCGCCTGTCCTCTTTACTGGAGGACTTGCTTGAGCTTGCAAAACTTGAAGCAGGTGCTACTTCATTAACACTCAGCACCAGCGACCTTTTAAAAACCACAGCACACACTGTAGAGCAACTAAACTCTCATGCTGTAAAGAAAAATTTAAGCATTACTGCACACAGCAGCAGCCCGGTCATCACAGCAAGCTATGATCGTGAAAAGATCAGCACCGTCATGTATCAGCTGCTATCTAACGCCATAAAATTTACACCGGCGGACAGGCAAATTGATATCTACCTCAGTACAGTAATATTGGATGGCAGGCAGTGTGCCAAGGTAAAAATTCAGGATCAGGGAATTGGCATTCCTGACAATGAATATGAAAGTATTTTTGATAAATTCGTCGAGAGTTCTAAAACCAAAACAGGAGCCGGCGGAACAGGACTGGGACTGGCAATTTGTGCTGAAATTATCAAGCTCCATCAAGGCACGATTCAAATTGAAAAGACCGGATCTGAAGGAGCCTGCTTTACATTTATTATTCCGGTTGATGCATAAATCAGCCTAACAGGCTATTAACCAGGAGGCCACTCCAGTTGACGACCGGCCAGCACATGCAAATGAATATGATAAACCGTTTGACCACCGTCTGAATTACAATTCATAACGGTTCGGTAACCACTTTCTGAGACACCCTGATCACTCGCGACCATCTTAGCCGTTAGCATCATCTTCCCTATCACCATCGCATCATCTGGCTGCAAGTCATTTAGTGTAGAAATATGCTTTTTAGGTATTACCAGAAAATGCACCGGAGCCTGAGGACTAACATCCCTGAATACACTGACCTCATCGTCCTGATATAAAATTTCTGCCGGGATTTCCCCGTTATTAATCTTACAAAATAAACAATCACTCATTACTTTACCTTTTTTATTATTTTAAACATACACATCAATAATCTGATCACTGCCCAGCTGGCTGTCTATATTTTCACCGCGGGCCTGATTGGCAATATAAGTATTAATTGCCTGACTGGCATTAAAACCGAAACCTGACTGCTGATGATTAAACTGTCGCTTGGCCAGTGCATCATTAGTACTTGATAGCTTGTTATTTTGCAGCCGCTCCCGACTTAAAACTTCTCCCTGTATAACTCTTTCAGGCCGGGATTGCTCTGCAGTTTGCTGAGTTTGTGATTCCGCTTGCGCAGATCTCGGCCTGACGCCAGCTACCCGCGTGACATCGTAGGGATTGAAAAACGAACTGACAGCACTGACATACATGCTAATTTTGTATCTCCATTACTCAGGAGTAGTGAATAAACTCGGATATTTGAGTATAGCAGAGAATAGCCGGATTCCATTCGGCCAGAAATATATTCTAAATCAGTTTTCGACCACTGAAAGCATGGGCGATTGTACCGCCATCGATATACTCTAATTCTCCGCCCAGAGGTACACCATGGGCAATGCGTGATGCAGAAACACCCTGCTCCTCAGCCATTTCACTGATGTAATGCGCCGTCGCCTCGCCTTCAACCGTCGGGTTGGTAGCAAGAATCACTTCCTTGACCGTGCCCTGCTCAAGCCGCTGTTCTAACAGGTTGAGTCCCAGTTCGGCAGGACCGATACCATCTAATGGTGACAAATGCCCCATCAAAACAAAGTATTTACCGCGAAAGCCGGTAGCCTGATCAATTGCCAGCACATCAACCGGTGTTTCAACAACGCACAGCAGAGACTCGTCTCTCGACAGGTCTGAACATATCTGACATTCGTCGTGCTCACTGAAGGTACGGCAGTGCTGACAATGACCTATTTCTTCCACCGCCTGTTTAAGCACGGCCGAAAGCTTTAGCGCACCATCACGGTTTCTTTCCAGCAAGTGAAACGCCATGCGCTGAGCCGATTTCGGGCCGACACCGGGCAGGCAACGCAATGCATCTATCATTTGCTGTAACAGTGGTGACATAGTGTTTTTACTTAGAAAGGAAGCTTCATGCCTGCTGGCAAATTCATACCGGCTGTCAAGCCAGACATTTTATCTGCTGATTGCTGTTCCACTTTGCGCACCGCGTCATTGACTGCCGCTGCAACCAGATCTTCAAGCATATCTTTATCATCGCCCATCAGGCTGTCATCGATATTAACCCTGCGGATCTCGTGGCGCCCATTCATAGTCACTTTGACCATGCCGCCACCCGACTGACCTTCAACTTCCATTGTTGCCAGCTCAGCCTGTGCTTTTTGCATGTCTTCCTGCATTTTTTGCGCCTGCTTCATCAGGCCACCTAATCCACCTTTCATTTTCTTTACCTCTTTTAATCTATTAGTCTTTAACCGGACGAACCGATTGTTCTATCACCGTCGCACCAAAATTATCTTTAAATGCCTGTACGACAGAATCATTTTCGATACTTTGATGCGCCGACTGTATTTTGTCTTCCGCTTTTTTCTGCTCCGCAACGGCCGGGGTTGCATGCTGAAAACCACGTGATTCGATTTTAAGTTTTAAATCCCTTTTGAAAAAATCAGATAATGCTTTGGTTAACTGCTCTTCTACACTTGGCGTGAGCATGGCTTTATGCTCAGTACTTAAATTCAGCACAATAAACTTGTCTTCATAGGCAATTAACTCGCAGTTTAACGCCAGCTGCTTCGCCATGCCCCGAACGGGTAATGCACTAACGATACCATGCCATTCAGCGTTCAGGTCAGCACCCTTACCAGACTTAAGCGCTGAATCCGCACTTTGATTATCTAGCGGAGCAACATGATTATCACTAAGCGGTCTTGGCGCTGCAAGCCCTGCGGCATTTGCAACTGAATTTACCTCAGCCGCCGGCGCGGGCCTTGCTGCCACTGCAGGGGTTGTAGCTGCAGCAGGTGCTGACGTTTGAGCGGCTGATGTAACCGGATTAAAGGCCAACATGCGCAATAAAATCATTTCAAAGCCGGATCTCATATCCGGAGCTAAAGCCAGATCACGACGGCCAATTAAGCCGATTTGATAATACAGCTGTATATCTTCTGCACTCACTGTTTGAGATAAGGCCTTAATCTGCTGGTAATCCAGCACACTTTGTTCCAGAGCAGCCGGTACCTGTATCAGTAAAGCCAGCTGATGCATCAGCGCCAGCATTTCGGATAATGCATTATCATAATCCGGAGACATTTGCGCCAGTTGCGCAACTGCTTCCATTACTTTATTAGCATCACTACTGATTAACGCCTGTACAATATTAATTATCTGATCACGCGCCACTGTTCCCAGCATTTCGCGCACATCCTGTGTTTTGACTTCTGAATGCCCATAGGCAATGGCCTGGTCCGTCAAACTCAGTGCATCACGCATGCTGCCATCTGCCGCATAGGCAATTTCCAGCAAAGCGGCGGTTTCAAAAACAATATTCTCCTTTCCCAGCACGTACTCAAGGTGCTCACTGATCAGTGCCGGTGGCATGGGCTTTAAATTAAACTGTAAGCAGCGCGAGAGGATAGTAACTGGTAGTTTTTGAGGATCTGTCGTTGCCAGCAGAAATTTTACATGTGGCGGAGGCTCTTCCAGCGTTTTAAGCAAGGCATTAAAACTATGGTTGGAGAGCATGTGAACTTCATCTATCAGGTAGATTTTAAAGCGGCCATTAGTGGGTGCGTAGAGGATATTATCCAGCAGCTCTCTGGTATCTTCGACCTTTGTACGCGATGCCGCATCGACCTCAATCAGATCTATAAAGCGACCTTCACTGATTTCGGTACAGGCCTGACACTGACCACAGGGGCTGGAGTTAATCCCCTGCTCACAATTGAGTGCCTTGGCAAAATTTCTGGCAACCGTGGTTTTACCAACACCGCGTGTACCGGTGAACAGGTAAGCATGGTGCAGCCGGTTTTCATCCAGCGCATTAACCAAAGCCCTGAGCACATGGTCCTGTCCGACCATTTCATTGAAATTTTGAGGCCGCCACTTACGAGCCAGAACCTGATAATTCATAAATTACTATTATTTTAGAAACGATTATTAATGGCTGTATTCTACCGCCAAAGCACGGCAAACACCTAATGAAGGAGAGTATTAGTTGAGCTATGGAAGCGACTCATCCCAGCTACACCACGGCACACGAGATCACCGCTACCGTTGCTCCCTTCCGGGCCTGGCGGGGTTCACGATTTATCGTTGCGAGGGAACCAGAATGAGTCACCATAACAGCACTTTTGACGCAAGCCGTCAAAAGGCGTGGGTATTCTGCGCGAATCTTCGGCTTGATGCAAGCCGCAATGACTTCCAGTCATCGCTTTATTTAGCACTATGACAATTAAAATAAAAACCATAAATTATGATTTGCTTTTATTCAGCCCGCTTATACGATATAAACCTTCTATGAGTAGCGAACAGCAACAGACCAGAATTCTTGTTATTGATCAGGACTTATCTGACAGCGAACAGATACAAAAAGCATTTGCCCTGCAAGACACCTGCCCCGAACTGATTTTTACCACCAGCATTAGCAATGCATTAAAACATATACAGACATCAGCCCCTGATGTCATTATCAGCGATTACTATCTGGCCGATGGCGATGCCAGTATTCTGCTGGGCAATACATTAGTCTATAAAAAAATCCCCGTCATTATTTTAACCCGCCAAGGCAATGAAAAGCTGGCTGTTGAAGTGATTAAAAACGGCGCGATGGACTACCTGGCTAAAACACCGGAAACATTTATCAGCCTGCCCAGATCACTAAAAAGAAACTGCAGAGAATGGAAAAATCTGAAGCAGCAGGAACAAATCAAAAAAGACCTGATCACCAGTGAAGCCCGGCTTGCAGAAGCACAAAGCATCGCTCAGATGGGCAACTGGGAATGGAATATAGACGCTGACAGAGTCTATTGTTCGAGTGAGATATTCACCATTCTTGGCATACCTGAAAAGATATTAGAGAATGGTATTAAAGAAGTTCTTAGCTTTGTTCATGACGAAGACCGGGATATGGTGTCGGATGCCATAGAAAATGCCGTAGACAATAACATGGCATTTATTCTCGAATTTCGCATCGTGCAGCCACTGGGGCACATCATTGTCGTAAAAAGTCAGGGTAAAGCCATCGCTGATGGTAATGGTAAAGTCAGCCACATCTCCGGTATTTTACAGGACATTACACATTCTAATGAAACCTTCAAACAGCTCAATTTGTTAGCAGCTGCTCTGGAGGCCTCTGCCGATAGTATTATCATCACCGACATTAATGGCACCATCGTCTGGGCCAACCCCGCCATGTGCCGGCTCAGTGGCTATAAATACACCGAGCTAATCGGCAACACGCCCAATCTTTGGAATTCTTTAAGCCATGACAAAGCTTTGTTTGATGACCTGTGGAAAACCATTCTCTCAGGTAAAACCTGGAAAAGTGAAGTGGTTAACTGCAAAAAAAATGGCGAAAAGTACCTCGAAGAACAAACCATAACATCGGTACTAAATGAGCGCGGTGAAATAAGCCACTTTGTATCTATTAAAAGAGACATTACTGAGCGTAAAGAAAGCGAGGCCAAAAACTTACAGGCCGCCCAGGTTTTTGAACACAGTATTGAAGGCATCCTCATCTGCGACCGGCAGAACAATATCATCCGCGTCAACCCCGCGTTTAGTAAAATCACCGGTTATAGTGAACACGAGATCATCGGCAAAAAACCCAGTATTTTAAAATCCGGCCAGCATGATGATCAGTTTTTCTCCGCCATGTGGAACGACTTAAATCATAACGGTGTATGGCAAGGAGAAGTCTGGAACCGGCGCAAGAACGGCGAAACATATCCTGAACTTCTGACCATCAGCACCTTAAAAGACACTGCCGACAGCATCGTCGAATACATTGCCATCTTTGCAGATATTACCGACAGAAAACAAGATGCCGAACAAATCCGCCGGCTGGCCTATTATGACAGTTTAACCAATCTGCCTAACCGCGCGCTGAGTCATGAAATCTTGACAAATGCACTGGCATTAAATAACACGTCTAACCAGCTAACCGGTGTACTGAATATTGACATTGACCGTTTTTTTAATATCAATGAAACCATGGGACATGATGCAGGAGATCAGTTACTGCAGATTATTGCCAGAAGAATCATTCGCTGCAACAGCGAAATGGATCAGACGGCCAGAATCAGTAGTGATGAATTCACGGTTATCTGTCCCGATACCAGCAGCCCAAACACGCTGGCTAAAAAAGCTCAGAAGATACTTAATAGCATCGCCGAACCCATCATGCTTAACAAGCAGGAAGTATTCATAACAGCCAGCATCGGTATTTCTATAGCCCCGAACGATGGTGATAATGATGCTATTTTGTTTCGTTCTGCCGAATCTGCGTGCAACCATGCAAAACGCGAAGGCAATAGCTTTCAGTTTTTTAATGATGAGATGAACACCCAGGGCTTTGAACAACTGGTTATGAAAAGCAGCCTGCGTCGGGCTCTGGAAAGAAATGAATTTCAACTCTATTATCAGCCGCAAATAGAAATCTCTAGCGGGAGAATTGTAGGTGCTGAGTCACTGATACGCTGGATGCACCCGGATCTAGGACTGGTTTCACCCAACAAATTTATTCCCATTCTGGAAGAAACAGGCCTATAATAGAAGTCGGCGAATGGGTGCTGAATACAGCCTGCGAGCAAAACAAAGAATGGCAAGACAAAGGGCTTACTCCAATACAAATTGCCGTCAATCTATCACCCAGACAATTCCGCCAAAAAAACCTGCTATCAAGTATTAAGACCGCGCTTGATAAAACCAAGCTTTCAGCACAATGGCTGGAGCTTGAAGTCACAGAAAGCAGCATCATGGATAACCCCGAAGAAGTCGCAAGTACCTTGCAAAGCTTACATCAGCTGGGCATTAAACTCGCTATCGACGATTTTGGTACCGGTTACTCTTCTTTAAGCTATTTGAAAATGTTCCCGATTGATGTTTTAAAGATCGACCGTTCGTTTATACGTGACATCACTTTTGATAAGGATGACGAAACCATTGTTAAAACAATTATATCAATGGGTCACAATTTAGGGCTTACAATTATTGCTGAAGGCACGGAAGAAAAAGCGCAGCTCGATATCATCGAACAATATGACTGTGAGTGGTATCAAGGCCACTACTGCAGCAAACCCATACCAGCTAACGAATTTGAGCTGTTATTACAGGATAACAAACCCAAACATCTTAATTAACATGATTAGATTACGCTTAAGGCTTTTATAACGTACTCTCATAAAGTAAGTCGTTATCACCGTTATACAAGCTTACTACTTAAAACAAATAGCTATAAATATTCCGGCACCGTGTGACCATACTCACCACACAATGCGTCTAAAGTACTCCTCGAAGCACCGATCTCCTCTCGCAATAATGCCGGGCAATAAAAAGCCCACTAGTTATAAACTAACAGACTTTTCGAATTTGGCGGAGAAGGAGGGATGAGCTCCTTCGTCGCTGGTCTCCTTTCGCTGCGCTCATTCCGGCTCGAACCATTTTATTATCTCGAGGGTTCGTACCCCTCCCCGCAATAATGCCGGGCAATAAAAAAGCCCATTAGTTATAAACTAACAGACTTTTCGAATTTGGCGGAGAAGGAGGGATTCGAACCCTCGATACGGATTAACGTATACACACTTTCCAGGCGTGCTCCTTCGGCCACTCGGACACTTCTCCAAACATTAACCTATTGATTTTATAGCATAAAACCAAATTGGTGGGCGATTCTAACATATAAAGACAGGACTTAAATGACAATTTGAATGAAATTAACCCGCCAACTACAAATAGCATCGCTGGGTTTATTGCTATGAAAATCCAATACTCTTGTTGAAAGCACTTGGCTCAGGCGACACTAAGAGACATTATTAGTAGATAAATCACGTAGTTAGACAATATACACATAAAAAATACGTCAGCTTTTTTGACAAATTATTTCTTTTTTACAGATTCATGACAATTTCAGGACTGACACTGGTAAAATTAGTCAATCGAAGAGCGGGATTAATCCATGACATTATTTGAGAACCGAACGCAGTGTTTTAAAATAGGTACTGTGCTCTCTATCTCTGTAGTTTCTATACTAACTATTTTTAAGTTTATACCTGATTTGGCATATTCAGAGCTAGAGAAAGTACAATCCCGTGGTGAATTAACTGTTATCACCAGAAACAGTCCGACCACCTTTTATGAAGCGACTGACGGTGATACCGGTCTGGAATATGACTTAATCAAGGGTTTCGCTGACTCCCTTGGTGTTAAATTCAAACTCGTCATTGCGAATAAATTCAGCGATATAATACCTACTGTTGTTAATCGTCATGTCGACTTTGCAGCAGCAGGGTTGAGCGTTACAAAAGAACGCCAAAAACTTGTTAGATTCACACCGGGTTATCAGGAAGTAAAACAACAGGTTATTTATAACCGCGATAATAAAAAACCGAAGTCTGTCGAAGATCTGCTTGATAAGCGCATAGAAATTATCGCCGGTAGCAGTCACTCACAAACACTAAGCCAACTCAGCTCTGAATATACTTCACTCAGCTGGGATGATACGGAAATAGCCGAGAGCGATCAGTTACTTCACCTTGTTTCTCAAAAAATGATCGAGTACACAATTTCTGACTCTAACGAATTCATGATATACCGGCATTTTTTCCCGGAGATTGACGTTGCATTTGATATTGGTAATGCCGAAAAGCTGGCATGGGCCTTTCCTAAATCAAGTGATGACAGCCTGTATAAGGCAGCCAGTGACTATTTAAATGAAATAAAAAGCAATGGTACTTTAAAACAAATCATTGACCGGCATTATGGGCACGCACAAAAATTTGACTATGTTGGAAACCGCCTTTTTGTTCGTCATATATCAACTAGGCTTAAACACTACAAAGATCACTTCATCAGCGCTGCAGAGGAGAACAACCTGGACTGGAAGTTACTGGCCGCTGCCGGCTATCAGGAATCTCACTGGAATAAGCGTGCCATTTCACCAACTGGCGTGCGCGGTATTATGATGCTGACCCGCAAAACGGCCGGGCAGCTGGGAGTAAAAAACAGGCTGAATGCAAAAAGCAGTATTTTTGGCGGCGCTAAATACCTTTCACATTTGATTCAGCGAATGGATAAAGATATTCCTGAACCAGACAGAACCTGGATGGCCTTAGCATCTTACAACGTAGGGTACTACCACCTTCAGGATGCAAGAAAGATTACTGAGAAACTGGGAAATGATCCAAACAAGTGGATTGATGTTAAAGCGGCCCTGCCCTTACTGGCACAAAGACGCTGGTATAAGAAAACAACATATGGCTATGCACGTGGCTGGGAGCCGGTTAAATACGTTGAAAATATTCGCAGCTACTATGATTTGTTGACATGGGAGATAAATAAAACCAAGCCTGATGCCATCCCTGAGCCCTATTCAATGAAAATACTCCCGAATATTCTATAAGCCTTAACAATACAGTACCCCTTAAAAACTTAAGAGATACTGAAAAGCTTATCAAAATTGGCTATTTGTAAAATATTTTTAATATCTGTACTTGCATTGACTATTTTTATATCGCCGCCAAGTGACCCGGAATACTCTTTAAGCAGTAAAATCATACCTAATGCTGAACTGTCCATATATTCTGTACCTGACATATCCAGAATAAAAACCATACCGGCTTCAGTCGCACCACGATAGGCATCACGAAAGTCATGATGAGAGCCAAAATCAAACCTCCCGTCAATTTTAATTGTTATTTCTTTACCATTTTCTGCTTTTTGTGTACTTATTGACATAGTTTTCTCCACTTAAAATAATTCAATCGCACCTTCGGTCATATTCCCTTGCTGCACAGTTTGTCGTTTATGTTTATTTGCCTGCTGTAAATCATTAACCAAGATATTATTAATCGATACGAATATATCGGCTATCTTCTCATGACTATTATCTTCTGTATGTAGTTCAGTGAGCTGAGTATTCATTAATTCGAAATTAGTCCGGATTTCGTCGAGATGAGAAGCTATATATTCACACAGCTGACGGCTAATATCTTCAAATTGTAGTGAACGCACAGCCAAATTGACACCTTTATCAATACTCTCGGTAATATTACTAACATCATTTAACTGTTCAGCAATGAGTTGATTCATAGTGTTTAGGCTGACCATCATTTCATCAACACGCTGTTTTGATTTAATCGCAACATTCATATCCTTTGATGCTATCTCAGCAACAATTTTCTGGGCTTTTTGCATATCTGACACTGAAC
>Ga0224506_10001354_pt1 | contig 17704 bp, 14 predicted proteins | sample SF_Jan12_sed_USG_2_FD_169108 | JGI IMG/M metagenome (GOLD analysis project Ga0224506, IMG submission 169108) | Sediment microbial communities from San Francisco Bay, California, United States - SF_Jan12_sed_USGS_8_1 | ecosystem: Environmental > Aquatic > Marine > Sediment | place: USA... | reverse complement strand
CGGTGGTCCCTACGAAATCAAGAGGATTACCGACCTGGGGGTGGAGCTCAAGCTCAATACTCCCATCGGCAAGAAATTTACTATTGATGCCCTCAAGAAGAAGGGTTATAAAGCCATCTTCATCGCTATAGGCGCCCACAAGGGACTGAAGCTCCGCATCCCCGGGGAAGACGAGTATGAGGGCTTTATGGACTCTGTCAGCTTCCTCCGCCAGGTCAACCTGGGCGAAAAGGTAAGCCCGGTAAAAAAGGTAATTATAATCGGTGGCGGGAATGCCGCCATAGATTCTGCCCGCGCTTCTCTGAGGATAGGCTGTGAAAAAGTTTTCATCGTCTATCGGCGGTCGCGCAAAGAGATGCCCGCAAACGAAACAGAAATTCAGGCGGCTGAATTCGAAGGGGTGAAAATTCACTATCTGGCTGCTCCGGTGAGGATCGTCGGCTCCAATGGCAAGGTTACCGGAATGGAGTGCATCCGTATGAGGCTGGGAGAGCCTGATGCCAGTGGTCGCCGAAGACCTATCCCCATAGAGGGAACCGAGTTCGTCATAGAAGCCGACCGCATCATCCCTGCCATCAGCCAGGAACCCGACATCTCCTTCCTTCCCTCTGACCACAAATTTAAAATTTCCCGTTGGAGTTCCTTTGTGGTAAACGAGGTCAGTTACCAGACCAACATCCCGGGAATCTTTTCCGCCGGAGATGCAGTGACCGGACCGAATACGGTCATAGATGCCATTGCTGCTGGTAAAGAGGTAGCTATCTCCATTGACCGGTATATTCAGGGGAAAGACCTCCTAACTGACAGACCGGAAAAGAAGCCCTGCGAGGGAAGACCGAGTAAAAAGGCAGGACCATACAAGCCTCGGCAGGAGATGCCTGCCCTATCTCGTGAAAAAAGAGAGGGGAATTTCAAGGAGGTAGAGCTCGGCTTCACCGAGGAGATAGCTGTTGAAGAAGCCAAGCGTTGCCTTGATTGCGGCGTATGCTCCGAATGCATGGAGTGTGTGAAAGCCTGCGAGGCAAAGTCCATCGTCCACGACATGCTTGATGAGCAGTTAGAGGAGCTGTCGGTCGGAGCCATCATACTGGCTCCCGGCTACCGGCTCTTCCCTGCTGAAGAAGCTCAGGAGTTCGGCTACGGTAGGTTCCCCAATGTGGTCAGCAGCCTGCAGTTTGAGCGCATCCTCTCTGCCAGTGGTCCTTATATGGGGAAGGTGTTGCGACCCTCCGACCAGGAGAAGCCGAAAAAAATCGCCTTTATCCAGTGTGTCGGCTCCCGCGATGTGGAGAGAAACTACTGCTCGTCTGTATGCTGTATGTACGCCATTAAGGAGGCGGTTATTGCCCGGGAGCATGACCCCGATATTGATTGCCATATCTTTTATATAGACCTGCGAGCTTTTGGCAAAGGATTTGATGAATATTACGAGCGAGCCAAAGAGAGCGGCATCCAATTCACCCGGTGCCGCCCCTCTGCGGTGAAAGAGATACCCCACAGCAAAAACCTCATGGTCAGATATCAGACCGAGGACGGAAAATTTATTGATGAGGAATTCAACCTGGTGGTCCTCTCCTGCGGTCTCCAGCCGCCCGAAGGGGTGGAAGAGTTAGCCTCCACATTGGGGCTTAAGCTCGACCAGCATAAGTTCTGCCAGACAGAGAAGTTCACCCCCATTGAGACCTCCCAGCCAGGTGTCTTCGTCTGCGGACCCTTCTCCGAACCCAAGGATATACCCGAAACCGTGACCGAAGCCAGCGGCACCGCCGCTCTGGCTATGGGGATGTTAGCCCCCGCTCGAGGGGAGCTAATCAAAGAAAAGGAATATCCCCCCGAAAAGGATGTCGCCGGGCAGCCGCCCCGCATAGGGGTGTTTATCTGTCACTGCGGCAAGAACATAGGGGGAGTCATTGAAGTGAGCAAGCTGGTCGAATATGCCAGCCATCTCCCCGATGTGGCCTATGCCACTGAGATGATATACTCCTGCTCCCAGGATGCCCAGGAGATTATGAAACAGACCATCGAGGAACACAAGCTTAATCGAGTGGTGGTCGCCTCCTGCACTCCCCGAACCCACGAGCCACTCTTCCAGGAGACCATCCGCCAGGCGGGGCTGAATCCCTATCTGTTCTCCATGGCCAATATCCGCGACCAGTGCACCTGGGTCCACATGCACGAGGCTGACAGCGCCCTGGAAAAGAGCAAGGTGCTGGTCCATATGGCTATTGCCCGAGCCCGCTACATCCAGCCCCTCCACAAAGAAACCATCGGTTTAACCAAGGATGTCCTGGTCATAGGCGGTGGGGCAGCTGGAATGGTAGCCGCCCTCAATATGGCGGATGAAGGTTACAATGTCCATCTGGTGGAAAGGGAAGAGGTGCTGGGGGGCAACCTGAGACACATTTACTTCACCCTCGAGGGAATGGACCCGCAAAAGTATCTTACAGAGCTGATAGATAAGGTCACCTCAAACCCGAAAATCACCGTCTACCTGGGAAGCACTCTTACCGAGTTTTCAGGATTTATCGGCAACTTCCAGGCTGCCATAAGCACCAATGGCGGACCGCCAAAAAACATTAACTGCGGAGTGGCGATAGTAACTACCGGAGGCACTGTCTACCAGGGAGAGGAGTATCTTTACGGAAAGGATGACAGAGTCATTAACCAGCAGAATCTGGAGGAGACCATTTATCACCATCCGGAGCGGATAAAGGAGCTGGGGCAGGTGGCGATGATCCAGTGTGTGGGCTCGCGAGAGCCCGACCATCCCTCCTGCAGCCGCATCTGCTGCGGAGAGGCGATAAAGAACGCACTGAAAATCAAAGAGATAAGCCCATCGACCGATGTTTTCATCCTTTATAGAGACATCAGAACGTACGGATTCCGGGAGAAATATTACCGGCAAGCCAGAGAGCAGGGGGTCTATTTTATCCGCTATGAGGCTGAGGAGAAGCCCGAGGTAACCAACGAGGGAGTGCTGAAAGTAAAAGTCCAGGATTATATCTTCGGAGGAACAATGGAACTGAGACCCGACCTGCTGGTACTGAGCACTGGTGTGCGAGCCCATCCCGACAGCGAGGAACTGGCTACCATGCTTAAGGTGCCCTTGACCCAGGAGAAGTTCTTCCTCGAAGCTCATATGAAGCTCCGACCGGTTGACTTCTCCGCTGACGGCATCTTTCTGGCGGGTCTGGCTCATTATCCGAAATATATTGACGAATCAATTGCGCAGGCTCGGGCGGCGGTATCGCGGGCAAGCAGGATCATCTGGCAGGATACTCTGCAGGTGGGAGGCGCTATTTCGCAGGTGGACGAGAATCTGTGTGCGGCCTGTCTCACCTGCATCAGGGTCTGCCCCTATGATGCACCCACCTTCCGCGATGGAGTAGCTTACATTGAGATAGCCAAATGTCAGGGATGTGGGATTTGTGCCGATGCCTGTCCTGCCAAAGCAATTCAGCTCTTGCATTCCACTGACCAGCAGATTATCGCTATGACCGACGCTTTGGCTGAGGCAGCTTCCTGAAGAAATGGGAGAATCAGGATTGAAGGAGTTTGAACCAGAAATTCTGGCTTTTGCCTGCCACTATTGTGCCTATGCAGCAGCCGACCTGGCAGGCTCTATGAGGCTGCAATACCCCACCAATGTCAAAATAATAAAACTTCCTTGTTCGGGAAAGATTGACATTATCTATATTTTAAAAGCATTAGAAGCGGGAGCTGATGGCATACTGGTAGCCGGGTGACTGGAAGGAACCTGCCATTACCTGGAAGGTAATCAGAGAGCAAAGCAGAGAGTCGAGCACGCCAAAAAGCTCCTTGAAGAAATTGGCATGGAAGGGGAGAGGGTGGAGATGGTCTTCATCTCGGCATCGGAGGGAAAGAGATGGGCGGAGACTATAAGTAAGATGAGAGAGAAACTGAAAGAGATGGGACCCAATCCCCTTAAACAGAACCGAGGGAGTGGAAAATAATGATAACCGCTGTAAGGAAGCCACTCAACGAAATAATAGAAATGGTAGCCCCCTACGAGAAGATTTTGGTAACTGGCTGCGGCACCTGCGTCACCATAGATTACTCTGGCGGGGCTAAAGAGGCAGCTATCCTTGCCTCGCAACTGCGTATCGCACGGAGGCTGGGAGGGAAAAAGCTGGAAACCCTGGAGCAAACCGTGGAGCGGCAGTGCGAATGGGAGTTTGTAAAGGAGTTTACCGACCATGCGGCTGAGTGCCAAGCGATAATAAGCATGGCCTGCGGAGCGGGAATACAGACGGTAGCTGCCGCCTTCCCAGATAAGCCGATATTCCCCGGAGTCAACACCCGATTTATCGGCATGCCCCAGAAACAGGGTGTCTGGGAGGAGCGATGCGTTTGCTGCGGCAACTGCGTCCTCCATCTTACCGGTGGGCTGTGCCCCTTTGCCCGCTGCGCCAAGACCCTCCTCAACGGACCCTGCGAGGGGTCGCAGAACGGCAAATGTGAGGTGAACCGAGAGCTTGACTGCGTCTGGCAGCAGATATACGACAGCTTAAAAGAGAAAGGGAGGTTAGCTGACCTGCGGAAGATATTCCCTCTGCGCGACTGGTCTACCGGTGAGGACGGAGGCTACCGGATAACCGTCAGGGAGGATATGATGCTATGAGCGCCAACAGCGGTCTGAAAAAGCTATTAGAAAAGGGAGAGTTTGTAATAATTGCCGGCATCGGTATCCCCCGCGGGGCTGATTTTAAACCACTGGAAGAGCGATACAAGCTGTTAGAGAAAAAGGTCAATGCCTTTTTTATACCCGACAATCCGGGAGCAAATGTCCACCTCCTGGGTCTGGCAGCGGCGGTTCATATTGAGAAGCGGGGCGGGGAGACGGTGCTGGAACTGAACTGCCGGGATAGAAATCGCATCGCCATCCAGAGCTCTATTCTGGGAGCGGCTGCTCTGGGTATACCCAACCTTCTCTTCTCCACCGGCGACCATCAGACCCTGGGCAACTTCAGAGGGGCTAAAAGGGTCTACGATGTGGACCTGACTCAAGCCATCCAGATAGCCCGGGGAATGAGGGATGAGAAAAAATTCTCCAATGGTGAGGAGGTAGAGCAACCGCCCTCCATCTTCATCGGCGCCGAGGTAAATCCCTTTGCCGACCCTTTAGAATTCAGACCAGCCCTTATGGCGAAAAAGGTTGAAGCGGGTGCGGACTTTGTTCAGACCCGAGCGGTCTTCGACCTAGAGCGCTTCGGGAAATGGATAAAGCTGGTGCGGCAGCAAGAATCACTTCAGAAAACTCCCATCCTGGCAGGGATAATACCGCTGGTCTCGGTGGAGCAAGCCAAAGCCCTGCAGGAAGCACCGGGGATGATGGTGCCCGATTCCCTCATCCAGCGGCTGGAATCGAGCGGCAAACCCGAGGAGGAGGGCATCAAAATAGCAAAGGAGATTCTCACCCAGGTGAAGAAAACGGAAGGAGTGAGAGGGATTGTGCTCCACGCCGGCGGGATGGAAAGCCTGGTGTCCGACCTCATCAAATAGGATGGTTATTCTGTATAGCTTAATGCGCATCTTCTTTGAATGGAGGATTCAAGGGAGCTGAGATAATGGAAAAGGTGTTAACGCAGGAAACCCTGAAATCAGATTTTATTGATAAGATCGCCCGGGAGAGCGACCAGAATGTGTACCTCTGCTATCAGTGCCGCAAGTGTGCCGCCGGTTGCCCGGTCACCTATGAGACCGACTATACCCCCTTCCAGATAATTCAGGGAGTGATATATGGCCAGCGTGAGCTGGTGCTCAACAGCAAGATGATATGGCTGTGCACCACATGTGAGACCTGCACCACCCGCTGCCCCCAGGAGATAGATATCGCCCGGGTGATGGATGCTGCCCGAATAATCGCCCAGCGAGAGAGGATAAAGGCGAAATATCCGGTGGTGCCCGCCTTCTTCCAGACCTCTTTACAGAACATCAGTTGGTTCGGAAGACTGTACGAGGTGGGACTGATAATGATGCTCAAGCTGCGGACGAAGGACTTTACTAAAGATGTAGGATTGGGTATAAAGATGTTCTTAAATAGAAAGCTCAAGCTCACCCCTAAGCCCACAGCACTGCGAGAAGTAAGGCGGATTTTCAAAAAAATCAAAGAGATAGAGGAGACCAGTTGATGAGATACGCCTACTACCCGGGATGCTCTCTCCACTCCACTGCCTTTGAATACGACCTCTCCATGAGAGCTGTGCTGGAGAAGCTGGGGATAGAGTATGAGGAGCTGCGGGGATGGATCTGCTGCGGCACATCCCCGGCTCACTGCAGCTCGAAGCTTCTGGGAGTAACCCTCCCTATAAAGAATCTGGCTATCGCCGAAGAGGACGGCTTCCGGCAGATGATAGTCCCTTGCGCTTCGTGTTTCTCCCGGTTGAAGATCGCCCTGCACGAGACAAGCGAGAATCCCGAGCTTAGGGAGAAGGTGGAGCAGGTCCTCAATTATGCCTATCAAGGGAGCGTTGAGGTTCGCCACCCTCTGGATATCCTCTATAACGAGGGGGGTTTGGAACGGATAAGGGAATCGGTCCGAGAAGACCTCTCACGGATGAAGGTGGTGTGCTATTACGGCTGCCTCTTAACCCGTCCCCCCAAAGCGGTTAACTTCGACCAATGTGAGTATCCTATGACCATGGACAATTTGCTTAAAGGCTGCGGAATAGATGTGCTCGACTGGTCTTACAAAACCGATTGCTGCGGCGCAGGGCAGGCTTTGGCACTGACCAATATCGTGGTCAAGCTGAGCCGGGACATACTGGTCAACGCCAAGCAGGTAGGAGCCGAGGCAGTGGCAGTGGCTTGCCCGCTGTGTCACAGCAACTTGGATGCTCGACAGAGTGAGATAGAGCAGACTTATAAACTGAGTCTCAATCTGCCCATCTTCTATTTCAGCCAGCTCATCGCCCTGGCTATGGGAGTGGACAAGAATAAAATAGGATTGCAAGGGCATCTGGTAAATCCCTTCCCCCTGCTCAATAAAATAAAATCCCCTTCATCCCCTGCCAGGCCGTCTCGGGGATAAATCTTTTCCTATCCATTTCTTTCTTGATTAAATATTATTGTCCTTAATCCCCTTGCTCTATCATAATCAACCCAAATTAGGACTGTAATTAAGTCTCTTGGACAGTTGAATCGGCTGAAAACTCACCATATAAAAGAGTTCCTAAAAAGTTAAACACCTAAAAATAGCAATTTACTGTCTCAAAATCTCTGTCCAAATGGGGAAGGTATTCTTCTCAGGCAATAAACCCACAACATTATAAGACCTATCGCTTTATATCAAGGGAGTTGTTTGTAAAGTTAATTTTGGCTCCAAGGGCATTTTTTATGTTGACATTGCTCTATTCTATGCTAATAATTAAAGCATAGTAACCATATATATTGTAAGGAGGGGTAAGATGAAAGCAAAAAAACTGTCTGGCTTTCTTCTTGTTGTGTTTATATTGTATTGTGGGTTTTCTTATGCCGCGCAAGAAACCCGTGCGCTTCGCTTCCCGGCAATTTACAACAACCAGATCGTATTTAGCTACGCCGGCGACCTCTACACGGTTCCATCAACAGGCGGGGTTGCTCGCAAGCTGACCAGCCACGAAGGCTTCGAAATCTTTGCCCGCTTCTCGCCTGATGGAAAGAACATAGCGTTTACTGGGGAATATGATGGCAATCGTGAAGTTTATCTGTTACCGGCAAACGGTGGGGTACCTAAACGGCTTACATACACCACCTCCCTCAGCCGTGATGATGTTTCAGATCGTATGGGTCCCAATAATATAGTAATGGGATGGAAGCACGACAATAAGCATATTGTTTTTCGCTCGCGCATGCGGGAATGGAATGACTTCAATGGTCAGCTTTATTTTGCTTCTGTTGATGGCGAAACTCCGGTACAGTTGCCGCTGCCGAGGGGTGGATTTTGCTCATTCTCTCCCGACGATAAAAAGCTTGCCTATAATCGTATATTCCGTGAGTTCAGAACCTGGAAGCGTTACCGCGGTGGAATGGCGGATGATATCTGGATCTACGACTTTGATACAAAGAAAATACAAAACATCACCGACAATCCCGCACAAGATATTATCCCCATGTGGAGCGGCGACAAAATCTATTTCCTTTCCGACCGTGATGATAACAAAAAGATGAATCTCTATGTCTATGACATGGCGACCAAAGAGACAAGAAAATTAACCAATTTCACAGAATTCGATATCAAGTTTCCTTCTCTTGGTTCTAAGGCTCTTGTGTTTGAAAACGGGGGCTACATCTATCGCTTTGGTCTGACCGAAGAACAGGCGGTTAAAGTTCCCATTGTCATAGCTAACGATATGGTTTCTGGGCGCGATAAGATTGTTAATGTCATGGACAACATAACCAATTATGAAATCGCTCCCGATGGGAAAAGGGCATTATTTGGCGCCCGGGGTGAAATCTTCACGGTACCAGCAAAGCATGGAAATACACGCAACCTGACAAACACCTCTGGATTTCATGAACGAAACTCAAAATGGTCACCAGACGGTAAATGGATTGCCTATATTTCCGATGCCAGCGGTGCCAATGAAATCTATATCATGCCGCAAGACGGTGCTGATAAGCCACAGCAGATCACAAAAGATGCTGACACCTATAAATATCAAATATACTGGTCTTCAGATAGCAAAAAACTGCTCTGGAGTGACAAGAAACTCCGCCTAAATTATGTTGACATTGAGACCAAGAAAACCGTTGAAGTAGCCAGAGCAAAAGCTTGGGAGATAGGCCAATACGCCTGGTCTCCAGATAGCATGTGGATTGCCTATGCAAAACCGGAAGCAGAGGCTATGACAAAGGTCTATCTTTACTCTCTGCAGGCAAAAAAGACATATGAAGTGACGGATGGTTGGTACTCTTCGAATAGCCCTTCCTTTAGTTCGGACGGAAAGTTTCTGTTTTTTGTCTCCGACAGGGATTTCAATCCTATTTATAGCCGAACAGAATTTAACCATGCCTATCTGGCTATGTCCAGGGTCTATCTGGTAACACTGTCTGCCGATGAGAAATCACCCTTCGAGCCTATAAGCGATGAGGTCGAGCTCGCAAAGGAAGTTAGCGAAGAGACCGGAAAATCTGGCAGTAAACTTGCGCCGGACAAAAAGGACAACCTTCAGGAAAAGGAAGTTCAGGTAAAGGTTGATGCCGATGGTTTAAAGGAGCGAATTGTTGGTCTTCCAATCGAAACTGCCTATTATTATAGCGTCACATCCGTTGGAGACAAAATCTACTACATGAAGAGGAAGGATGGGGAGAGGAAAGCATCTTTGAAAATGTATGACCTGGAGGAAAAAGAGGAAAAGGATTTAGGTTATATCAACGGTTACGAAATATCCGCTGATCAAAAGAAGATGCTGGTATTGCAGGATCGATCCTTCGCCATCATTGACCTTCCGAGAGCTCAAATAAAAATCGAGGACAAGCTGGATTTATCCAATATGGAAATGAAGCTGAACCGAAGAGAAGAGTGGAACCAGATTTTCAATGAGTGTTGGCGCCAGATGAAGTACTTCTTTTATGACCCCAATATGCATGGGGTTGATTGGGAGGCGATAAAGCTTCGCTACCAGCCACTGGCGCAGGCAGTGAACCACCGTGCCGATTTGACCTATGTCATTGGAGAAATGGTCGGAGAGCTGAACATAGGGCATACCTATGTCGGCGGCGGTGATGTACCAAAGCTTGAGAAGCTTAAGGTAGGGAGGCTTGGCGCCCAATTTATACGAGACCCAAAAACACGATTTTACAAAATCACCGAGATACTGAAAGGTCAGAACTGGGATAAGTCCCTGAGTTCGCCCTTAACCGAGATCGGTGTTAATGTGAAAGAGGGTGACTACATTATAGCCATTAATGGAAAGCCGACAAACACAATGACCGACATGTATGAAGCCCTGCTAAACACTGTAGGAAAGCAAGTGACCCTTAAAGTGAACACCAAACCCGAAGAGAAGGGAAGCCGTGAAGTTGTTGTTGTCCCTATTGAGAATGAGCAATCCCTGCATTACTACAACTGGGTCCAGAACAATATTGAAAAAGTCAATAAAGCTACTGACGGGAAAGTCGGCTATATCCATGTGCCGGATATGGGAGCAAGAGGTCTGAATGAATTTGTAAAACATTTTTATCCGCAACTCCGGAAAAAGGCGCTGATCATCGATGTTCGGAGCAATGGCGGCGGTAATGTTTCTGCTATGCTTATTGAACGGTTGAAGCGGGAGATAGCCATGGTGGGTATTGCCCGCAATACCATCCCATCTCCTGATCCTGAAGCTTTAATATTAGGCCCCAAGGTCTGTCTGATTGATGAGTTTTCCGCCTCCGATGGAGACATCTTTCCGTATCGTTTCAGGAAAGCTAACCTCGGCAAATTAATCGGAAAACGCACCTGGGGTGGCGTTACCGGGATTCGTGGTTCCTTGCCCCTTGTTGACGGCGGCTTCTTAATGAAGCCCGAGTTTGCTATCTATAGCGTAGACGGGAAAGAATGGATTATTGAAGGTCACGGTGTTGAGCCCGATATTTATGTAGATAATGATCCAGCCAAGGAGTTTGCAGGCATCGATGAGCAGTTGAACAAGGCTATTGAAGTCATTCTCGAAGAGTTGAAAACCAAAGAAAGGGAATTGCCTTCACCTCCACCTAATAAGGACAAATAAATAAATTCCCGACCTGATGTTTTGCTTTTAAGGTAAGAGGAAAAGGCTATAGCTGTATTTAATCTCTTACCGAAGATGAAAGGAGTAAAGCGCCTTACCGCAAAAAGTGGTGTGTGGTCGTTGCAAAAATCCCCTTCCTGTGCCGGGTACAGCTCTTGGTCTCAACCAGAGGAAGTGGCAAATCCTCCTCAGAATTTGATTAATACAGTTCGACCCACGCTAAAACTGACCACTCAGTTTCTCCGCCCCTGCTATCCAGGTCAAGAGAAAACTGCAAATTGTTACTGTCATTTTAAAGGTTGAATTATAGACTGAAAATCAAGAAGGCTAAGTTTGTATTTATAAAAAAAGAATGACTCCAATGCCTAAGGATAAAGCCTTCTGGGGCAAAACAGCACTGCTTTCTTCTGCGGGACTGATGTTCCCTCTTTGCACTGCTTTAGGATATGGCTGGGGATATCTGATGGACAAATGGCTGGGCACCAAGCCCATCTTTTCCATCATCTTCCTCCTCTTCGGAATTGCCGCCGGATTTATAAACTTTTTCCGCATTATTGCCAAAATTGAAAATAAGTAGCTGGACACTATTTAAGGATGAGGATCCACTGGTAAGGAGGGTGACACGAAACGCTCTCATCTACCTTATCGGGCTTCTCGTGGTGAGCCCCCTGCTTTTCGGCTGGCGATTCGCCGGGGGATGCTTCATCGGGGGAGTAATCGTCATTTTAGCCTTTCAGTGGCTGAAGAGGGGAAGCGACATCATTTTGAGCGGGAAGAAGAGGGGTTCTATAGCGGCGAATGTTTTCAAATTTCTCCTTCGTTTTCTCTTGATTGCAGCGGTGTTATATGGTAGTATTAAAAGCAATTTTTTTGATGTGAACGGTATAGTTCTGGGGCTATCAGCTATGGTAGCCGGAGTAATAGGGGAGGGTTTCTATCAGATGGCTTTGATCTTCAAGAAGCGGTGACGACCAATGCCTGAAGAACATTCACTCCTTTACAGCCTTATTAATCCGCTTCTGGTGAAGCTGTTTCATCTACCGGAAGATGCCTCTGTCATCCCCGAGCATGTGCTTATGGCTATAGTGGTGGTAGTAGGCTGCAGTATTCTGTTTCCCCTTATTCGGAGAAAGCTCCGACCGACCAATCCGAGTTACTTCCAGCAGACGCTGGAGCTGGGAGTGGAGTGGTTGCTCCGTATGCTCACCACCAATATCGGTCCCAAAGGGAAAAAATACCTTCCGCTTATTGGCACACTGGGAATATTCATCCTTTTCGCCAACCTCCTCGGCATAGTGCCGGGTTTTCTCCCACCCACCAGCAACATCAACACCACTGTAGGGTTGGCGTTAGTCTCCTTTTGCTATTACAATATGATGGGGGTCAGGGAGAAAGGTATACTAAAGTACATGAAGCAATTCGGAGGAACCGTATGGTGGATGTCCCCCTTGATCTTTCCTATAGAGGTCATAAGCCACTTTGCTCGACCGCTTTCCCTCTCCATCAGGCTTTTCGGGAATATATTTGGCGACCATGTACTGATTATGGTCTTCTTTTCCCTTTTCCCTCTGTTCGTCCCCCTGCCGATGATATGCTTGAGCCTTTTTGTGGCCGGGATACAGACCTATATATTTGTTTTACTATCAACCATTTACATCGCTGGTGCGGTAGCTGCCGAGGAGCATTAGGAGGAGAGAAATAACTCTGATTTGGAGTAATACATTGAATCGTTATCCAGAAACTAAAAGACATTTATCAAACTCAACCTATTACTTTTAAAAGGAGGAAGGGTAAAGTGTACCGGAAACCGTTGATAATGCTGTTCTTAGCAGGAATGCTGTTGCTGGTAGTAGCTCCAGCCTTCGCTCAGGAAAAACCCTTGAAGGAGACCGATCCCAGAGTAGCTATCTGGGCTATGATCCTCTCAGCAGCGGTGATGGGTCTGGTCTCCTGTCTTTGTGCCTGGGCACAGAGCAGTGCCTTATCAGCGGCCTGCGAAGGGATTGCTCGAAACCCAGCTGCAGCAGGAGATATAAGAGGAACTCTTATTATAGGGTTGGTGTTAATCGAATCCCTGGCACTGTACAGCCTGGTGGTAATCTTCATTAAAATCTAAGCTTCTGGAAGATAGCCCATCCTCCGGAGATGGGAAAATAGATAGAGTTTTCCCGGATGTTTTGACTTCTCCCCTCCCAGGGAGCAAATACTATAAATCTCCCTGAAGGGAGAGGTGAGGCATGTTATCCATGAAACATATATTCATTTATTATTAAGCCCTCTCAGGAGGTAAGATGGAACCTTTCGTAATCAAGGACGATAAGGTAAATGTGGCTGAGATTATGGAGCACATCCGCCAGCAAATTGAGAAGAAAAAGAGAGTATTGTATTCAGAAAAGGAATTGGAAGAGCTGGCAAAAACCAAACTGAGCTCTTACATTCACTCCTCTGAAGTGAAAAGCTCCTTTGCCGAAGAGCTTCAAGCCCTGAAAGCCGACTGGAACATCTCCATATCCCTGGAGTCCCTCTACCAATCGCACCCCAGCCTTTACGGGAGGATGATCTACCGAGCCAGGAAGCTCCTTCGACCCATGGTAAAGTTCTTTATGAACATTGATGTCCTTTTTCCTGAGTTACATAAGCAAACCAAGCTCAACCTCAACTTCGCCCATCTGTTCCATAATCTTATCCTGGAATTCACCAAGCTAAAGTTAGATCATGACGAATTGAAAAACCGCTTCGACGACCTCCAGCGGCAGTTTGAGCTACAAACCAAAAGGGAAAGAACTCTGGAAAAGATGGTGGTTTTCAAAAAGACCACCTCTCCTGGTAAAGGGCGCAAAAGCAAAGAAAGCTCTCCTGACAAGGACAAAAGGTGAACTCAACCCCCCATTTGCCCATGCCCTATTCAGGTGAAAAAAGGAACCACTCTCCCCTAAGGATTGCCTTTGTTATTCAGCGATACGGCCTGGAGGTCAACGGGGGAGCAGAGCTCCATTGCCGGTGGGTAGCAGAGCGTCTGGCTAAATACTATAAGGTTGAGGTTCTCACCACTCAAGCCCTCGATTACCTCACCTGGAAGAACCATTACCCCCGAGGAAGAGCTTTGGTAAACCGGATTCCGGTTTGGAGGTTTCCGGTCAGAAAGGTAAGAGACTCTTATAAATTTGGTCTGATTCAGGAATATGTCTTTAGCCAATCCCATCAGGAGAAGGATGAGCTCCGCTGGCTCAAAGAGGAAGGACCCTACTCCCCTGCCCTGCTAAGGGAGATAAAGAGGAAAAAGGGGGAGTTTGACTACTTCATCTTCTTCAGCTATCGCTACTACCACTCTTATTATGGCATTAACGCAGTCCCTGAGAAGAGCATCTTAGTTCCCACCGCCGAGCACGACCCAGCTATCTACCTGAGCATCTTTCGTTCCTCATTTACGCGAGCCCAGGCCATTGTTTACAACTCAGTTGAAGAGAAAAAGCTGATTAACAAAATCTCTCACAATGAGGATGTCCTGGGTGATATAGTAGGCGTAGGAACAGAGCTTCTGCCGGAGACAGATGCCACCTCTTTTCGCCAGAAGTTCAACATCCCGGGAAAGTTCATCCTCTACATAGGTCGTATTGACGAGAATAAGGGCTGTTCCCAGCTCTTCCGCTATTTCCTCCGCTTTCTGGAAAACACCAAACAGGAAGAGCTCCAACTCATCTTGATAGGCTCCAGCGTTATGGAGATTCCCCAGCACCCTCAAATCCGTCATTTAGGATTTATTTCCGACCAGGATAAGTTCAATGCCCTTGCTGGTGCTGAGCTCCTGGTGATGCCCTCCTTCTATGAGAGCCTCTCTATGGTATTGCTGGAAGCATGGGCCATGGGCAAGCCGGCATTAGCCAACGGCAAGTGCGAAGTCCTCCGCGGGCAATGCCTCCGCAGCAATGCCGGGCTTTTTTATACCTCTGATGAAGAGTTCCAGATGGCACTGGAGTTGCTGCTGAAGAACCCAACTCTCTCTAACGCCTTGGGTAAAAATGGAAAAAGATTTTACCAGCAGAATTATACCTGGGATATAATTGAGAAGAAATACATCAATCTGATAAATCAATTGGAGAGCAGACGAATAGAATGAACCCCCAAATTTAGAACTCAAAGGGGGGAGGGCATGGAAGTTCATCAGATGCTCATCTCTATGAGCTACGGTGATGCTATCACTGACTATACGCTGGAGATCCAGAAGATTCTCAGGCGTCAGGGATACCGCTCGGAAATCTTCGTGGAAATGTGTGATAAGCGAATGTGGAAGCACACCCGGAGGTTCGAGCTTTATCCTGAGATAAGCTCCAGCTCCAATATTCTCATCCTCCACTTCTCCATCTTCTCTAAGGTCTCCAGGTTAGCCTATTATCTCCCCGACAAAAAGATTTTGATTTATCATAATATCACACCCAGCAACTTCTTTGCCGATTATCATTCTGTCCTGGCAGGGGAGTGCTATCATGGTCGAAGGGAGCTTAAGGCATTTAAAGATAAGTGCGAATTAGCGCTGGGCGACTCTGAATTCAACCAGCAGGAGCTGGAGAGCCTTGGCTTTCCACAAACCGGGGTACTCCCCATCATCATCAACTTTAATAAGTATGACCAGCCTGCGGATCCTCTGGTTCCCCATCTTTATCCAAAAGGAAAAACCACTTTTCTCTTCGTCGGAAGGATGATTCCCAATAAAAGAGTGGAAGATATCATTAAGCTGTTTTTTTGCTATCGGAAATACATCAATCACAGATCCCAACTAATACTGGTGGGGCAATACCGCGGGTTCGAACGATATTACAACTCTCTAAGGGATCTTATTGCCAAGCTATCTCTGGAAGATGTCTATTTCACCGATCATGTGGAATTTGAGGAGCTTATTGCCTTTTATAAAATGGCCGATGTTTACATCTCTATGAGCGAGCACGAGGGATTCTGCGTACCCATCCTTGAATCTATGCACTTTCAAATACCGGTAGTAGCCTACAACTCATCGGCAGTCCCTTACACCATGAGGGGCGGTGGGGTGCTTGTCAACCATAAGGACTTCCCCCTTATTGCCGAGCTTATCCATCATATCCTCAGCCACCCCTCCCTTAAGGAGGAGATTATCGCTTCTCAGAACAGAGTCTTGGCTGAGCTCAAGCAAGTCAGGAGCGACCGGTTATTATTGAAATATATAGAGATGGTGGCAGGTTGATGAAGATAAGCCAATTAGTCCCGGCCATGCACTATGGGGATGCTATAGGAGATAGTGCCCGCAGGATGAAGCTTCTCTTCCTCCAGCGGGGCTATGAGGCTGAGATTTACTCCCTCACCATAGATGAAGACCTGAAAAATGAGATTAAGCCCTTGGCGCAGTTCCACCAAGAATATCGCCGCGACGACCTGGTTCTGCTCCACTTTGCCCTCCCCTCCCCTATGACCCACCTCTTCAGGGAGCTTCCAGGAAAGAAACTCATCATCTATCACAATATAACCCCGCCGGAGTTCTTCGCCCCTTATAGCTCGGAGCTGGCTAATATAGCGACAGTAGGAAGGGAGGAGCTTGCTTCCCTGGCTCAGGTAACAGATATAGCCCTGGCAGACTCCGAATACAACCGCCAAGAGCTGGAACAATTGAATTTCCCCCATACCGCCGTATTGCCTCTCTTTGTGGACCTGAAGAGGTATAACCAGCCGCCCGACCCCCTGGTGCTTAGGATGCTTGGAGACGACTCCTTAAACATTCTGTCAGTGGGAAGGATAGTCCCCAATAAGAAAATCGAAGACCTGCTAAAGATAACATCCTACATCAAGCGCTACCTCACCCCATTGGTCAGGCTCATTTTGGTGGGAAAATATAACCTTCTTCCCAATTACTACCATCTTCTGAAGGAGCTCAATATTAAACTCATGCTCACCAATGAGCAGGTCATCTTCACCGGCCATGTCAGCCCTGAGGAATTGGTAACTTATTACAAAGTTGCCGATATCTATCTCTCTATGAGCGAGCACGAGGGATTCTGCCTCCCCTTGGTAGAAAGTATGCACTTTAAAGTTCCCATCATAGCCTATAACTCCACCGCCATCCCTTACACTCTCGGGGATGCTGGCATACGGGTAAAGGTTAAGAATATACCAGAAATTGCTGAACTCTGTTATCATCTGGCAAACAACCGACAGCTACGCCAGCGTATTATCTCCGTCCAGCAGAGGCGTCTTCGGGATTTTGAAATCTCCAAATTAGAGAAACTCCTGATGCGTTATATCAGCGAGGTTGTGGGATGAAATTAGCCTTTGTCATTCAGCGATATGGCGCCTCGGTAACCGGTGGGGCAGAGGCTTTGTGCTATCAATTAGCAAAACGCCTCAGTTCCTGGTATAAGGTCACGGTCATCACAACCTGCGCTCAGGATTACACCACCTGGAAGAACCACTTCCCCGCAGGAGAGTCGACCCTGGAGGGAACCAGAATCTTGAGATTTCCCACGGAAAAAGAGCGTGATATGGCGGCTTTTAACCGCTATTCCGAATGGCTCTTCAAAAATCCCCACAAGAAGCAAGACGAGCGCCACTGGCTGGAGCTTCAGGGACCCTACGCTCCCTCGCTTACCGAATATGTCAAGAGCCACAGCGATGAGTTTGACCTCTTCGTCTTTTTTACCTATCTCTATCATCCCACCTATTGGGGCTTAAAGGAAGTGGGGGATAAGAGCATTCTCCTGCCCACTGCTCATCAAGAGCTCCCTATATTTCTGGATATGTACCGGGAGGTGTTCAGCTCCCCCGTAGGGATAATCTTTAATACCCATCCAGAGGATGAATTTGTACGGAAGAATTTCCCCCTGAAAGGGATCCTCTCAAGTACCATAGGAATCGGAATCGAAATTCCTGGAAAGCTCCCCACTAAACAATTTATCCGCAAGTACAAGCTCACCAGCCCGTATATTCTTTGTGTGGGAAGAATAGAGCCTGGAAAGGGGTGCCGGGAG
>Ga0224506_10001353_pt1 | contig 17705 bp, 15 predicted proteins | sample SF_Jan12_sed_USG_2_FD_169108 | JGI IMG/M metagenome (GOLD analysis project Ga0224506, IMG submission 169108) | Sediment microbial communities from San Francisco Bay, California, United States - SF_Jan12_sed_USGS_8_1 | ecosystem: Environmental > Aquatic > Marine > Sediment | place: USA... | reverse complement strand
CCTTTCTTAATGAAGCTAAGCCTTCCATCACCTTATCGATGGCTTTGCTTGGAGAGGTAACGCCAACAAAGAAAGCATTTTTTGCTTCTAGGTTAAATAAGTCTGTTACCGGTTTCGTTACAAAAGTATAGGCGATAGTACACGGCGGTCCCACATCAGATTGACCTAAATCTCCATCTAAAATCGATACTCTCTGTTTTTCATTTAATAATTTATTTATCAAGTACGTGCAGAAGCTTGTTTTTCCAGAATCAACCGTGCCTAGCACTACTGCGGTGAGGGGTCTCATTTGAAGACTTGACAATTCTCCATACGCTTCGGTCCACGATGATGGGATGGTGTTTCCATCAGCTCCCTCAACACTTGCGTTTTCTCCGAGTGAGATGTCAAACATTGCTGTTTCTTTAACCGCAAAAGGCAACCTTTTGCCTTCTCGTATCACAACCTTGCGTGTATTTCTCAGCACAGAACCGAACACTTCTACCTTGCCTGAAACTGCTGTGACAGAGGCTGGGCCGTCAACCAACAATGTTTTGCCACTTTCAACTGTTCGATTCATCCGTCTTCCTCCGTGGAAATGTGTGCCCATTTCTTCCAGCTATTCTTATGGCTGAAACGATGTCTCTTAATCCTCTTCTATGCTTAGCTTCGTTTATGTAACGATTTGTTCCTGCCTCACCCACACTCTCTAACACTATATTTGAAGGTAACGCCTTATCCAAGGCTTGCAGGAGTTTCTCTTTATACTGAGGGACACCGTCACCGATTTTCACCAAAACTGAAGTGATAGGCGTATCCTTCAAGTTCTCCAGAACGTTCTTTATCCTATCCAATGTTTCTTCAACACTGAAACAATTCCCTGTTTCAAAAACCTTACCATCAGCCAAAACTGCTAATCCGAAGACTTCACCAGGGTCTACACCTATCACGATTTTTTCATAGCATTCCTTTCCTTGGACAATCTGTAACGCTTGGTTTATCAGCGCCTCCAGTTCCATTCCGTCTTTAAACGCCAAAACTTTTTCATGATTTATTAGATGCTTCTCCTTTTCTGTAGTTAGGACAACCTTAATTTCCATTGGAACGAGGTCATTTGGGGTTAAGCTTAGAAATGGCACTTTCCTCTTTTTCAAATCCTTAACGATTAGGTAATAGGCTTTTCCTGAAACCGTTACTACCGCAATTTTTGCTCTCATATCGATTTCCTATCTAGGTAAGTGTTTAAACACAAAACAAATTATTAGTTTCGCGGTTTATATTCATTGACGTGCAGAACCATGCTACATAAAATTCCAACAAGCTGCGAAGCAATTGATAAGATTCTACAAGGAGGCATCCCGCTTGAGAGCGTCAGCCTAGTTTATGGAGAAGCGGAAACTGGAAAAACAACCCTAGCCATCCAATGTGCTATAAACTGTGCAAGACAAGGCTACAAAACATTATTTGTGGATTGCGACGGCACTTTTTATGCCCGAAGGCTTTCTCAAATCGCCATTGGAGACTTCAAAGATATTGCAGAGCTGATAATTTTAATGAAACCAGATAATTTCTGTGAACAAGCAATAGTCATAGACCGACTAACAGACTACATGACTAAAAGCTTCGGACTCGTAGTTATCGACACTATCACATCTCTTTATCGCGCCGAAATTGCAGAGCGCCCTGAAAAAACGTTCGAACTAAACCGTGAACTGAATAGACAAATGGCATGTTTAGCACAAATTGCCAGAACCCAAAAAATCGCGGTTTTAATAACAAGTCAGGTGCGAAGCGTTTTCAACGAAACCTACGTCAGCATTGAACCCGTAGCTACAAGGGTTTTAAAATTCTGGGCAGACACGATTATCGATATGAAACCCACCGAGAATCCCCAAATAATCAAGGCAATTTTGGAAAAAAGCTCAAAAAAGGTGCCGCCCTTAACTTGCCACCTAAAAATAGAAGAGACAGGAATACACGAGTATTTAATTCGGTAATGGTTATGAGAAATGAGAACAGCACAACTAATTGTTGAAGCACTATTATTCATATTTCCGGCGTACTGTGCAAACGCTATACCAGTAATCACAGGTGGAGGTCGTCCAATAGACCTGGGAAAAAAGTTTTCCGATGGAAAACCAATTTTTGGGAAAAACAAAACTTTTCGAGGCTTCTTTTCAGGACTAGCTGTTGGAACTGCTATTGGTTTCATGGAAAGCTTAGTCTTTGAGTACCATATCCTTTTTGGTTTATTTCTCTCCCTTGGAGCTTTATTTGGTGATTTAGTCGGAGCCTTTGTAAAGAGGAGACTTGGACTTGCTCCTGGAGACCTACTACCTATAGTTGATCAAGTTGATTTTATAATAGGAGCGATTTTGTTTTCTATTCCTATCTGTTTACAAACATGGTCTTGGCAGCTCGTCATCGCTGTTTTGATTATAACTCCTCCCATACACTTGTTAACGAATTTCGCAGCGTACAAACTGGGATTAAAAAGTAATCCTTGGTGAGGATGTTATCCGCCAAGCTTAATGTTTATTGTTGTTTCAAGTAATATATACGCGATAAATATAAGGACAGTGCCTACCACGAACATCATGTAGGCTTGTCTAGTCTTATAGGCGTATTTTGTGCTCTGATACATGAGTATCAATCCGATGATGCCTAGCGAGTAAAGGATCATGGCGATCACGCTGTCGGTTACGAATTGTTCGGACAGCTGGGGATAAAGAAAGAGAAATCGTCCCCCATAGTAAACGGATGGAAGAGGCTTCATTATAATAGTATACAAGCCGCCTCCAAACAAAAATACAGCAATAGCAATAGCAATTGCCGAAAGAATGAGGGTGGATGGTTTTGCTGTTGAAATTTTTCTGTAGAATCTGTTTATTGAATAGGGCAATGACGAGACTTTTTTCTTAACCTTGCGTGACACTTATTTTTCACCGCTTTTAATTAGATGCTCAGCCACTTCTTTAGCCCATTCACCTGTTAATGGATTCCTGACAATCTCACTTAAATACTCTTTGCAAGAGATTTCTAATGCTTTCTTCCATTCCTCATACTTTTCAACAACACTTTCATAAGCCTTGATATGCAGTTCACAATAACTGTTTTCGACAGCTTCTCTATTGCATATTACGCATTGCAATTCGTTTCCTCCTTTCCTCTTTTGATGGACATTCTGGATTGAAACAAAGATTCCATGGACGTTTTCCTTTTATTCGAACCTGAACTGTTGACCAACCGCATCTGCGACAGTTTCTTCCAAGCGGTTTAACAGAGCCTCTTTGTGGAAGTGGAAACGACGTTTTGCACAATCCTTTAAAATAGTTTGTGCAGCCAATGAAGCGTTTACCCGTTTTTCTTGCGTAGAGAATCATGAGTTTGCCTGTGCCACAAACTGGACATGTACCGACTATCCTCTCTTCCAGCCTAGCCCTCTTAATGGCTTTGCTTAACTGTTCGCCAATTATCTTCTCCCTTTCTTTCAATTCCTCTATCACTGGCTTAAGGATTTCAACGGCATCAACTAACACATTTTCCCTTTTCTCACTGTTTGCTTGAATTTTATCCATTCTTTCTTCAAGTTCCCTTGTCAATTCTATTGAGACAACCGCTGGACAATATTTTTCAAGAACCTCAAGAACCTCAAAGCCTAAACCCGTCACAACAATTCTTTCGTCTCGAACATACTTCCTATCATAAAGCGTCTGTATAATATTCGCCCTTGTCGCCTTTGTTCCAATTCCTGTTTCTTCCATTTTTTTTAGAACACTACCTGGGTTATATCGCGGTGGCGGTTTAGTGAACTTGCCCTCTAAAATCACTTTTCTAACTTTGATCGCTTGTCCTTCTTCTACTGGAGGTAAGAGAACTTCCTCTGATCCCACGTAGGGTCCATAGAAACGTAACCAACCTTCCTTTAAGATTCGTCTGCCCCTCAAATAGAACCGATGTCCATTAACATCAATGTGAACTTTCATGCTCTGCCTTATTGCCGGTTCACCGAAAACAGCCATAAACCTTCTCACAATAAGGTCAAAAACCTTTCTTTCAGAAGCATCTAAGGCTCTTTCTGGCAAGTTTCCAGTTGGGTAAATAGCTGGATGCGCTGGATCTTCCTTCTTTCCTTCTCTGGGCTTTAATTCCGGTTTTGCGAGAAGCCCTGCCGTTAGCTTCTTGTATTCAGAAGCTTTACTTAGACTTTTCAGTATTGCCTCATAGTTTATTGCTGTTGGAAGTTTTTGGCTGCTGGTTCTTGGATAGGAAATTAAGGCCTCTAGATAGAGGCGTTGAGCTATATATGCAGTACGTCTCGGCGTGTATCCGAACAGACCATAGGCTTCGCCTTGCAGAGCGCCTAAATCAAAGGGTATGGGTGGCTTTTGCTGGAATTTTCTAACGTCAACTTTTTCAACTTGTCCATCTTTTCCTTTACAGGCATTTAAAACAGCGTCAGCTTCACTCTTGGTTTCGATTATCCCTTTCTCATACTCCGCTTCGAAAACTGATCTATCTATCTGGGCTTTTGCTTTTATTTCCCAATAGGGTGTCGGCACAAAGCTTTTGATCTCTTTCTCCCTTGCAACAATAAACTTTAGGGTTGGACCTTGCACCCTTCCGGTGCTGAGTGTCGCATATTTTCCACTCCAATCCCTCGCTGCTATAGTCAATGCGCGTGAAAGATTCACGCCGTAAAACCAGTCAACCTCATGCCTTGTAAGTCCAGCCTCTATAAGCACAAAATCTAGGTGCGGCAGCAGTTCGGCATAGGATTTTTCCAACTCTTTCTTGGTTAGGGTGGAATATTTCATGCGCTTTGAAGTTTTTTCTTTGTTGCCACATGCGTATTTCAGTATGCAGTATCCAATGATGCTTCCTTCGATGTCATAATCGCATGCGTCAATAAACGCGTCGGCTTCATTCGCCAGTTTCGAAATGGTTTCCAGCCACGTGCGAATTTGTTTCGCGCCTCTCTCGGCGACATGTCTTGGCACCCATCTGAAACTGAAAACAGGATAATAGTTCCTTCCACCTCTTTCTTCAGCAACCGTGTATAAATGTCCTAAAGCCGGAACAACAACTATTTCTCTATCTCGTTTAGCCACATAATACGGCACTCCATTATCTTCCATCTTTTTCGCTTTTCCCTTCGCGTCAAGGGCTGAAGCTATTCTCTGTGCGGTGTCCGGTTTCTCCGTAATAATCAATTCATATTTTCCCATTCTGGCACAGACCATATAGGCATGTTAGGAAAGTTTTCTCAGAATTAAGCTTTACAGGTAGAATTAAAAGTTTCTATGTAAAAGCCTCCAGAGCGGCATCTTCCGATTAGCAACCAATAAATATGCCACAACGTTAATCATCACTGTCAAAGGAGCGTGATGCCGTGCCTCAACGTGTTGTATGTCAACAATGCGGCTATGTATTATATGATGGTGCTGAGCTTAAGCCTCCAGACGAGATCATACAGCAATACTATGGGAAATGCCCAAACTGTGGCAAAAAACTTGCACTTGTACCTTTAGATGTTGAGGTAAAACCTGCAGAATAATGCTGATGAGGAGAGGAGCTTGACGGAAGAAGTACGTAGAACCCAGCTTTGTGATGTACATCGGCAAACAGCAAAATTGACAGTGTTTGCTAGTTTTGAAATGCCCCTATGGTATAAAGGAATAATACCTGAGCACCTGGCAGTGCGGAACAGCGTTGGCATTTTTGATATTTCTCATATGGGACGAGTCATAATCACAGGCGTCGACTCTGAACGTTTCCTTAACTATGTAATAACAAACGATGTTTCCGTGTTATTACCTAACAGTGCCCAATATTCCGTTATGTGCAATGAAAACGGCGGCATAATAGATGATTTCGTTGTGTACCGGTTAGAGACAGAAAAGTTTCTGATAGTCTTTAACGCGAGTAACAGAGAAAAAGATTACAACTGGTTGATTAAAAACGCCGAAGGTTTCGATGTAAAAATCGAAGGAGTTTCAGACGACGTGGCAATGTTCGCAGTTCAAGGTCCAAGAGCCGAAAAAACCCTGCAAAAAATTTCAGCAGAAGATTTAAGCAAGATTGGAAGATTCAAAGGTGGGCATTCACGTTTAACAGGCGTAGAGGCTTTTCTCTCTAGGACTGGTTATACCGGAGAAGACGGCTTCGAAGTCTTCGTGTGGAATGCTGCATTATCAAAGCCGGACAACGCAGTAAAACTCTGGAACGCCATCCTCGACGCTGGCAAGACCTTTGGGATAGAACCTTGCGGCTTGGGAGCTAGAGACACATTAAGACTTGAAGCTGGAATGAGCCTGTACGGAAATGACATAGACGAAAATACTACTCCCCTAGAAGCGAGATTAAGCTTTGTATTAAAATTTCAGAAAAGCAATTTCATGGGGAAAGATGCTTTGTTAGAACAGAAGAATGAAGGAATCAAACGTAGACGTGTCGGAATCCGGATGATAGAATCAGGTATACCGCGACCAGGATTCGAAATTTACGATGATAAAGGTGAAAAAATGGGGTACATGACGAGTGGAACATTTTCCCCGTTGCTTAAATGTGGCATAGGAATGGCTTATGTTAAGGTATCTCAAGCCCAAAAAGGAAACACGGTCCACGTTAAAATACGCAAAAAACTGGTAAAAGGAAAAATAGTATCGTTTCCATTCTATGATACAGAAAAATACGGTTATAAGAGAAAAGTCGTCATATGAAAACCATTAATTAACCGCAAGGGAAATAAAACACCTAAATAATCTGTGTTAAAGAGATGAGCTCAAATGAGGGGCAGAGATTTCCTGTCGAAAGAGCGTTTCATTAGCGGCCTTAAAAGTTTAGGAAGACTCCGCGTTAAAACTAGCCACAGTTCAGTAATAACTATGTCAGCCCTTGTGCTCATACTCTTCATAGCCTTTACAGTCCGACTACTTCCAATACGCTGGGAAATACAAACAGGTTCCATGCACCTATCAGAATTCGACCCCTACTTTCAATATCGCTTCACAGAATACATACTAAAAAACGGTTTTATCTCATGGGTTTGGCCTGAACAATGGTGGGATACGCAACGGTGGTATCCTCATGGGATGAACGTTGCAACGGCAGGATTTCCAGGGTTACCCCTTACAGCGGCGTTTTTCTACAGCATAGTTCCAGCATTAGGCATTAACATCGGACTAATGGACTTCTGCGCAATCTTTCCACCCATCATGGGTATGCTAGCTTGTCTAGTGATTTATTTTCTAGGAAAGAACATTGGAGGAAAACCTGTAGGGCTATTCGCGGCCCTCCTTCTTGCTTTGAACCCCTCACATATTCAGCGAACTTCGCTTGGATTTTTTGACGACGAAACGATAGGAATATTTTCTCTTCTGTTATTCATATTCCTGTTTTTACGGGCGATTGAAGAGGACAGACCTGCAAATTCAACTGTGAAATATGCTGTTGCCTCCGGATTAACTTTAGGGTATTTCTGCTCTGGATGGGGCGCTGCATATTATCCGATTGCTATTACAACGCTTTTCGTATTTTCACTGATTCTACTTAAAAGATACAGTCAACATCTTCTGTTGTCATACAGTTTGACTTTCGGGTTAGGCTTGTTCATAGCGATAAATGTTCCTAAACTGTCATCGACTTATTTGACGGGAATGGCCGTTCTGCCAGTTGCAGGAGTATTCGCCATACTTTGTCTCTGTGAAATCTTTCGAACAATTTCGTCAGCAAAATCGAAAACCATAGTGGTTCTGGTTTTCCTAGCTCTGGCAATTGGTGGTTTTGCCGCGCTTTGGCAGCTAGGCTACATGCGCGGTATAGGTACCAAGTTTGTCTCGGTTTTGAACCCGTTCGCGCGAGAAGGTATTCCATTGGTGGAGTCTGTGGCTGAGCATAGGATATCCGCTTGGGGTTCCATATACTACGATCTCGGCATCGGAATAATCTTCTTCGCAATAAGCTTGTTTTTCATTCTAGGAAATCTCAACAATAAGAACCTGTTTCTATTGATTTTCGGTTTGACTTCTCTCTACTTTGCTTGTTCCATGGTGCGGTTACTTTTGATCATGGCTCCTGCATTCAGCCTTTTGGCAGCTGCGGGAGTCACGGGAGTATTAAGACCATTCAACGCCCTGTTAAGGGAACCGGTAAAAGTAACTGTGAAGAAAAAGCATGTTTTGGAGCGTGTTGGAAAAGAATTCAGTGGCGCCGCTGTCCTTATGGTCTTCCTCATTCTAATGACAAATTTCGCCTTTCCCATGCCTAAAGTGTATAGACAGGCTTATGCCCCTGTCACAGTTACCGCTGGCAGTCTTCCAATAGCACCTAATGAACCTGTACAAGAATGGTTGAACATGCTAGGTTGGACGAGAAATAATCTTAAGGCTACCACTGTTGTATGTAGTTGGTGGGATTACGGCTACTGGCTAACAATATTAGGCAATGTGACTTCGCTCGCCGATAACGGTACAGTAAACTCCACTCAGATACAAAACATCGGTTTCATATTCATGGCTAATGAAATTCAAGCGTTAGAGATGTTAGAACGGTATGATGCGCAATATATCCTCGTGTTCACAACTTTTGGCTTAGGTCAGTCTGGTGGGCAGTACTATGCAAGCTGGCAGGGCTACGGTGACGAAGGAAAGTGGATGTGGATGGCAAGAATCTCCGGAAAAAGCCCCCACGCGTCAGAGTGGGGATGGACTGATGAAGAAGCCTTTGGAGAATTTAATACTACGATAAATAGTTGGCAATGGAATGAGCGGGGAATGAACTCAACCATCTACAAATTGATGGGCTGGGGGAAACATCAATGGTGCGTCAAAAATGGTGTAATAGACCCCGAAGAAGACGAGTGGCGTAAGAATGGTTTGAGCACTGAGGATGTTAAGCCCAAGTATTTTGAGGAAGCATATTTCGCTGGGTTAGAACTAACTCCTTCGGATGTAGGCAGCAAGTATGGTGGCCTTGTTCCACTTGTTTGTCTCTACAAAATTAATTATCCAAGTGACTGAAAGGGGGATAGTCTGTTCCCCAAAGCTTGTGACCTCCATAAGCCACACAAGCCCTTTTTCTTGTTATCTTTGCCGCTTTTACCTTTAGTCGCTTTGAGAGAACAGAAGAGTATGTTGAAGAAAGAAGCGAAGAGTTATCAGCCACGGAAAGTTGAAGTTTTCATAGCAACATTTATAATCTGAACTCTATGTGATAGGTTTTTGTTGGCGGGTGAGTATGCCTCCACCCGTTCCGCCATATAAACCCCGGTGTAGGAGGTGAAAAATTGAAATTTCACAGTAGAGACCTAGCCTTGATGGCAGTTTTTGCAGCTTTATATGCAGTTCTAGTATTGTTTTTATCTAGTTCAAGTTTTGGACTGGCTCAAGTGAGAATTGCTGATGCCTTGATTCCACTGTCGGTAATTTTCGGATGGCCTGCGGTTACGGGAGTTACTTTAGGTTGTTTGATTGGCAATGTTGTCAGTCCAATGCCAAGCATTGTCACTGACGTCAGCTTAGGTGCATCAGCCAATTTTATTGCTAGTGTTTTAGCATGGAAAATAGCAGTTAAGAAGCGTGATAGCATGATAAGCGAATTTCTTGGCTGTACAATAGCAACTATTGTGATAACTTTCATTGTTGGAACATACTTGGCGATGCTGACGGAGATGGAGCTGTGGATATGGTGGTTGGGCATTTTCACTGGTTCCTTGATCAGCATCAATCTTATTGGCTATTTGATCTTGCAGTTCATGAAAAAAGCTGGATTGAAAGTCACATGAAGCGTTCCAGTTTCGTCAATCCTATTATTTCGTCGAAGTCTAAACCTAACGCATCTAATACTTGGTCGAAGGTTGAATGCAAGTAGGCTATGTACTTGTCAACGTCTATCTCGTTTTTTGTTGCGTGTTCAACTGGTTTGACATGTGGTTCTTTGATGACCTTGACGAAGCTTATTAGATCGCCACCTTTTATTTCCGTTCCTCTTTTTTGAAGGATTCGTGCGGCTTTGACGTGTTGGGGTGTTGTTTTTGTGTAGTGTTCTGGTGCTTCGCCTAAAACCACGTTGAATGCTAGTTCGCTTGGGCTTTCCCATTCGCGTCTCTTCAGCCGTAGATAGCGGTTGCGGACGATTTCACGTATGTCTTTTTTAGCGCTTTCGAAGTCTGCTGGTGTTTTGACTTTTGCTAGGCGTTCTTTCATTGAGTTGAAGGCTTTCTTGATGAATAATGGTATGTGTTTTTTCTTGCCTGTTAATCCTTTGACGTCAACGCTTCCGTCTTCCAGAACTCCGAGGTAATTCTTTTTCCGTGAGCTGAAAACTGCGTATCTGTAAACTTTGTCCACGTCTAAGCTCATTTTTAATTCTTGTTCAGTCCATTGTGTCAGCTCTTCGATTTGTTCTTTTGAGGGGTTCTTTAGGAAGACGCTGTCGGTGTCTCCGTATAGTACTTGGATGTTGAGGTCTTTTGCCTTGTTAACTATTTGGGTTATCGAGTGCCTGCCGATGGCTGCTGTTGCTTCAGCCACTGGTGGGCAGTAGAGGTCGAAGGATTCGGCTCCGAAAACTCCGTAGCTTGCGTTTAAAATAACTTTAACTGCTCCTTGGATGACTTTATACCAGTTTCTCAATTCTGCTGATAGCGTTTTATCTTTTGATCTTGGTTTGTACCATCGTACCCGCAAGTCTCTAAGTGAGCCGATTAGTAGGCTTTCTAGTGCTCGTTTTTTTGTGCAAACCCAGTGGGGTGTGTCTGGAATAAGGTTGTTGTGGCATTCTGGATGTGGACAACGTATGGATTGGTAGCCGAGGTTCCAGACTTTTATTATTGATGGGTATAGGCTTGGAAAGTCCATGACTGCTACGTTGAAGTGGACGCCTGGGACAGGTTCGACAACAATGGCGCCTTTGTATTTTTTGCCTTTAATTATTGCCCTTGTTGCTGTTTTTCCTTTTTTGGTTAAGATGTCTTCTGCGTTTGGGATGAGCATGTTTTTTCCGCGGTGTTCCCGGTGCATGAAGTTTCTTATCCATCGTGATACGCCTTGGCGGCTCACGTCTTCCATGGGCATGCTGCTGATTCTAGATAAAACCAGAATGAGTTTCATAACTAGGTCGTCTTCGAAGCTTGTGAGTTTGAAAGTGATTTCAGCATCTCTAACACAGTATTTGGCGAGTTCTGTGTAAGTTAATTCGCCGATTCTCTTTTCCAGCCTGATTTTTTCCAATTCGATTAAGGCTTTGCCAATGTCGTTAAGTGTTTTATCTCGGTAACGGTTGTTGAAGGCGTAGATTTGGATTGAACGGTTGAAGAAAAATCTGTACAAGTCAATATGCACACCATACTTTAGCGAGCAAACGCGTCTACCAACCTCTATTGGGATTTCATTTCTTCCAAAACCCAAGTTTTGTGCTCTATGAGCTAGATAATGTAGGTCAAAATCGTCACCGTTAAAGGTTATAACGAAAGGATAGCTCCACAACGCATCAAAAACCGTTCTTATGAGCTTCTCTTCCGAGTCAAAATACTCAAGGGTTACATCAGCTGGAAGATGCTCGGCTCCCTCTCGTACACCTTGTCTCTTTAAGAGTAAGACCCTCTTTTGTCCATCAGAACCATAAAGTGAAACGCAAACAACCGGATAAGCGGCTTCGCGAGGGTCAGGCATCCTTGTTGGAATGGGCGAGTAAACCTCTATGTCTAGGGCTACACGGGAGAGTTTTGGAGCCGGATACTCCAACAGCCTAGCCCACTGCTCAATGTACTGTTGCTCTTCAGACGTAGCATCCTTGAAAATTTCACGTATGTGCTTGGTCATCCCTTCAGCTTCTTCCAAAGACCTTGAAACAAGATTGCCGCTTTTAACCCTGTAAATCATTCCAGGCCAAAGATTTCTGTCGTAGATGTAGGACTGGTAATACTTTATTCTGGACTCCCAAACCTTGATTTCCTCTGGAGAAACTGGAGTTTCTGAAGCCTTTGGAAACTCCTCGGGGATTATGTCTCTTATGCATCCTCTGGCACGTCCGCCGATAGCCAACGGGTCTTTCGCCACAACTTTTGTTACCTTCACGTTCCTATTCAATAATGGGTCAAACTTCTCCACTATTTCGAAACGGTCAAAGCCCGGATGCCGAATCAAACGGTTGATTTTCTCAAGTTCGTATGGCGAAAGGTTGGTTAAGCAGTACGGCATATGTCCAGTGTTGTCATACCAGAAATAGATCTGGTCTGATGTGGGTTCGTAAAGTTTGATTAGGGCTTTTCTAGTTTTTCCGTCGTATGTGGCTGAAACGAAATATGAGGGTGGCAAGTTTTCTGGAGCGATTGGCGGAAAGGCACGTTTTTTTATTTCTTTTTCTATGGCTTCGGTGAAGGGTAGGGCTTCTGCTTCCATTTCTTTTGAAGGCTTAGCTTCCGCACGAGAGAATTCGTCTAGGTGCCTTTGTGCCATTTCCACCCACTAACTATATGAGGGGATATGCTAAAATCTCTTACTTAACAAAAACTGTCAATGTTTAAAAACTGTTTGGTTTGTGAGTTGAAGGAGATTGCTTAAGGAAGCTTGGATGCTTGCGATTGAAACCCTGAGCTGGATGGAGATGCAAAAACTAAGTGAACGTCTAGCCTTGGCAAGAACCATCAAACAGTTAAACATAAGGGATTCCAACGCTGTTAGATTTGCCCACAGACTTGTGTGCGAAACTGTTAGAAGGCGAAACTTCATAGACAAATTCATTAACAATGTCTTGAAGCCAGATGCAATAAGTGAGTTTAATCTTGGCGTTCAAGCCTTTTTGCGACTTTACGTTTACCAAACAAGAGTAGCTAAAAACTGGTCTGAAGTTGACGTTGAAAAAGCTGAGAACATAGCTAGGCTAGCCCGCTCCATTCTGGGATGGAAAAGCCTTCAAAAAGTTGAACGTGTGTTAGGCTTATTGGCAACGCAAAAACCAGCATCGATACTGAAGGACGTGAGCGACGAAGAAAGAACTGGTCTTCTAACTTTTCATCCAACATGGTTTGTGAGATACAACTTCAAGCTTTTGGGCAGAAAAGAAGCCATAGCCATGTTAGAAGCAAACATGCAGACATCGCCAACCTACGTGAGGCTGAACACGCTTAAGACGGATGAAAACGAAATCTTGGAAAGACTTGTCAAAGATGTAATAAAAGTTGAGAAGGTTGAAAAGCTAAAGCATTCATACACGGTTGTTAGTGCAAGGCACCCCCTAACCAGAACAGCAAGCTTCAGAGAAGGCTTATTCTACATTCAAGACAAGGCGAGCTGTTTCGCAGCTGAAGCCGCAGACCCAAAACCCGGAACGACACTTTTGGATGTTTGTGCTGCGCCAGGAGCAAAAACCACATATTTAGCTCAACTCATGCAAAACAAGGGCATAATTTATTCCATAGACTACTCAAGGCGTAGGATGGCTGTCTGGAAGAAGGAGGTTGCCCGCATGGACGTGAAAATCGCTATACCATTAATTGGTGATGCATGCAATCCGTTGCCATTGAAAATGAAGGCAGACATCGTGATTTTGGACCCACCGTGCACAAGCACCGGAGCTTTCAGAAAGCTTCCTTCAGCAAAGTGGAGGATTACACGACGTTCCGTTGATAATATGGCTGAGATTCAATGGGAAATGATAAACAACTGTGCAGGGAATGTGAAGCTCGGTGGCGCCCTCGTCTATTCTACATGTAGCATAACAGTTGAAGAAAATGAGATGATTGTTGAGCGATTTCTAAAGTGGCATCCAGAATTTTCGCTGGCTGAGATAACGCCAAAGATAGGCTTGCCGGGCTTAAGGGGACTGGAAAAATGTCAAAGACTTTATCCACATGTCCATCAATGCAACGGCTTCTTTATCGCAAAACTCGTTAGGGAAAGCTGAACCGAAGTCAGCGACCCTATGGTTTCCGGCTTTTTTCCATGCAACATAGAACTTCAAAGATTGTTCTTGCAGCTTGAATCGCTGATATTCCGTGGTCATAATGTGGTGCGACTTCACCAACATCAAAGCCTATCACACGGTTGTCGCATATACCGCATAAAATATCAAGCAAAGTATGCATTTCAAGACCTTCTGGTTCCGGGTTCTGCACTGCGGGAGCATAAGCTGGGTCGAGAACGTCCATGTCAACGGATAAATAAAGGCTTTCATATTTTGCCAATCTTTCCTTCAGCTTTTTTACAATTTGTTCAGCTCCTTCGCTTCTGATCTGTTGCGCGGTGAAAAATTCTATTCCAGCCTTTTTTGCATAGTTCAGCTCTTCTCTGCAGACCGCTCTGGTGCCCACTTCAATTATTTTCGCCGGTTTTACTTCTTCGTTTATTCTACGAATGAAGGTTGTGTGGGAAAGTTTCAGTCCCAAAAACTCGTTGCGTAGGTCGAGGTGTGCGTCAAAACTAACTATTGCCGTTTTTGAAGTCTTATCTCCTAAGCCTTTCATGATTCCTAAGGTGATTGTGTGTTCTCCGCCGATGGTTACTGGGGTTTTTCCCGCTTCAATAAGGTCTTTAATGACAAGCTCCAGCCTCTCCAATGTTTTATTTGTGTTGCGGGAAATGTCTAAATCGCCCAAATCATGCAGCTGCAAGTCTTCTATTTCTATGCCTGTGCGGAAACTGTAGGTTTCTATGTTTACGGATGCCTGTCGAATGGTGTTTGGTCCGAATCTCGCTCCAGTTCTGTACGTGCTTGTAACATCGAATGGAACGCCCAAAATTACGTAGTCTGCTTTTTCGAAGGGTTTTTGGAAGCCGCTGAAAACATTTGATTGGGATACAAAAAGTTCGTGATAGCTCATTTTACTATTCTTCCAGTCTTTTAGTCTGCTTTATTCTGCTGGTGGGTTCTAAACTTTTTCGCTTGTTTTGGATGGCTAATCTAAAACAGCGGTTCCCCTGCTGATTTTGTAAAGGTATAGGATGATGCCGAAAATGAAGGACATGCTGCAAAATCCATAGACGATTTCGTCTGCAATATAAGTGGGTATTATACCGACAAATGGGTTACCATGTAAGGGATAAAGGGGATTCATCCTGCCGTAAAGAATGGAATCCAGAAACACGTGGGAGTACGCACCAATAAAGGATGTGAACAAGATTTTTTTGAATGAGGGTTTCTGCGAGACTCGAAACTTCTGCATGATCTTGGTTAGTATGTTTCTAAGTAGATAAACACCAACAGCCACTGAAACGGCAAGTATAGACGAGCCAACATAAGAATGGAAAAAGCCATGAAGCAGTCCAGAAAGGTTGAACAGAAGAATGCAGAATGGTTCTACGTCTGGAATAACACTCGCTATCAAGAGCGTTAGAAAATCAAAGATTGAAGAGAAGGCTAAGCCGAAAAGAAGGGCTGGACCAAGATGAAAGGGAGTGAAGGGCATAAAGTTTTCACCGTTATGTCATCATAGGCGTAGTCGGAATATTAAAATTCCTAATAAATGAAGTGTGGAAGAAAGCGTGTGAAACATTAAATTTATTAACGTTGCTGTTTAATGCATTAGGGTTAAAAAGGCGGTTCGTAAATGTCGCTTAAGTCAAAACTGAAGATCGAAAGCGTGGGAATGTTTGCATCCTTTGTTTTTTACGCAATTGTTGGAATAGTTTGTTTTGCAACACTGACAATGGTTGATTTCCGCCTCATCCACATCGGCATAATCGGCATATTAAGCCTAACGACTGCTTACGGATTGTTCAAGAATAGGGTTTGGACCCTCTGGGTTGTTGTTGCGCTGTTCTTTATCGTCACAACATTTTCAGCATACACACTCTACTACGCTTTAGGAAAAGACCTACTCGTTGACTTAAGCATGATTGCATATCTACTTCTCACATGGATTTTCACAGCATACACAGCATCAAAAAGAAAAACTCTGGAAAGCTAAACGCTAAATCCTTTCAAAATCTTACCTGTTCTGGATAGGTCAGACTAGAAAAATAGATTTTGGTGTTAACCCATTACAAGCCATAGAGCGCGCGCTAAGAAAGATAGGGCAAAACCCGCAAGTAAAAGGCACAAGCGCAGAAATACATGCGGATAATTGATTGAACAGCCTTCACTGATATTCCCATCATGCATCTTTCAAATTTGATGCTTCCGCAACTATCTCAACATCTTTGATGCTTAGAGGTCTATTGGTTGCCTTCAGAACCAAACGCGCTCTCCACCCACATTCTTCGCACTCAAACTTTGGAGGAAGTATCCCCATGTGACCCCACAAGTCCCCGCTAATAGTTCTGACTCTGCGGACCTTTGGGCTCCTACATCTCGGGCAGATCTGGATGTCGACAAGTTTCCCTTCCTTCTCCAAGTCTTCCAATACCTTGATTAGATCAAGGAACACTTGGCTTTCTTTTTCCTCTTCCTTGAGTACCATGAGTTGCTTTAGCCTCTTCTTTTTCCTCCTTTTCTTTTCAGCTTTCCCCATTTGGTGGAACCTCGTAGTTTTCAATAAATAATACTTTGGATATCGGGAAAATAGGTCTTCTGGTACGCTCCTTTACATTAATACAGTCGTTCACAAATATTCATAAATATCTGATAAATAAATCTTGTAATAGTGAGTGATACCGCTTGAAGCGTAACAAAATCCTATCTGCATCTCTTCTTGTAACAGTATTTGCCTTCTCACTCTTCACCGTAACCTATTTGCAACTCAATATGGCTGGCTCGTCGACCGTTTCAGACGTTGATAATGCTCAACCGCTCATTTTTTCTGCGCCTCTAATACTTGGGGTGGACTTTAATGAAGACTCACGCCTTCTTAACCAGTCGACAATGATAGAAATTTACAACTTCGTTAAGAATAACCCAGGAATCCACTTCAGAGGCATATGCGACAACTTAGGCTTGCCTATTGGGGTAGTGCAGTATCATCTGGGACTCCTGACCAGAGCTGGTTTACTTTTGGTTCATCGTGACAGGCAATACACAAGATATTTTGAGACCCAGAGATTTGGAGAGATCGAGATGAAGATGATTTCCCTCCTGAGACACAAGACAGTGCGAAGGATTTTGGCTGTCTTATCGGAAAGAGATTCAATTTTTCACAAGGATTTAGCTGTCAAACTTGACATATCTTCCCACGCCCTGACTTGGCAAATGAATCGTTTAAGGAAAACGGGGCTTGTCGACGCTGTGAAGGAAGGAATGAAAGTGAAGTACCTTCTGAACCAAGAAAACGCAATGACAGTGAAGAGCTGTCTTTGTATGACATAAGTCCGGGTTAAAGAGATGCTGAGCGATTTTGCTTCATAGCATTTTTCAAACTAGTAAACAGTTATTCCTTCCGAAAAGATGCACTTCAACCTCTTCGCCAGCATCGATGAACTGCTGGTTTTCCCCTATCTCAATGAAGCCATCAGCCTTCGCAAGAGTTGTTATCGCTCCAGAAAGCCCTACCGGAACTGGCTCAGCAACTAACCGATTTGACTCATCACGCTTCAGCCTAACCATGACGAATGTTCGTCTTCCTCTAGCTGGAAACATTCTTATCGCTGCAAAAGTCTTCACTTTCTGAGTCTTCTCAACTTTTCTTCCAGCCATGCCCTGAATTATCGGACGCACAAGCAGATGGAAAATTAACAATGCTGAAGTTGGATGACCCGGAAGCGAGAAAACTGGTTTTTCGTCTATCAATGCTACAGTCGTTGGTTTTCCCGGTTTGATAGAGATTCCGCAAACAATCACGCCTGGTTTTCCAA
>Ga0224506_10001352_pt1 | contig 17716 bp, 15 predicted proteins | sample SF_Jan12_sed_USG_2_FD_169108 | JGI IMG/M metagenome (GOLD analysis project Ga0224506, IMG submission 169108) | Sediment microbial communities from San Francisco Bay, California, United States - SF_Jan12_sed_USGS_8_1 | ecosystem: Environmental > Aquatic > Marine > Sediment | place: USA... | reverse complement strand
CACGATAATCAACGCCAACACGATGAACGAGAATATATAGCTCACGCGTTTGGCCGTTTGTTCGGAACTCGCTCGCTCAACCACACCCTGCAAGATGTAACCTCCATCAAGCGGAACGAGTGGCAGGAGGTTGAACATCCCGATAGCGAAGTTGAGCAGAAACATCCAAGTTAACACCGAAACCAATGGCCAAGGGATTAATGCGGCGTCGGAGTATGGATGGAACAACGATTGCCCCATGATTCCGTATGATATTGCAGCGAAGATATAGAGGGGATTGGTGAAATTCGATCGTGACAAAGCAGAAATTGTGGCCATCCCTATAAAACCACGATTTTCATTATCCTCGCGCGCAATTGTGGTAAGAATAAATAGTCTCTCATCTGCCACAATACTGAAGTTTTCCCCGGGGCGTATATTATCTGTGAAGTCGTAGTAATCCTGCCAAGTATCCATCTCAATACCGTTAATCAAGAACAGGCGCATACTCGGTTGTATACCCGCGTTTTCCGCTGGAGAGTTTTCACCTGTTCCCAGAACGTAAACACCAGGACGTGGAACGACTACAATTAGGATGATAGCCAAACAAAGTAGTGCAAAAAGGATATTTGCGAACGACCCCGCGCCGTACACTCTAAGGCGCTGCAGGATGGGCGCTTTCTTCAGACGTTTCTCGTCGGGCTCAACAAATGCCCCTGGAATGATTATGAACACCATGGCTCCCACTGATTTCGTTGGTATCCCCTGCGCTCGAAGCAGGAATCCATGTGAAAACTCGTGTACAATGAGCAAACTGAACATTGCTATCAAACCTTCCCAAAGTGGGATAGTTACTCCCGGTATCACAAGCCTCACGCCAGCGGCAGCGGCCTCTATTTTTGGGTATGTGAGGATAACAACCGCATTTAATATGATGATTACAAACATGAACACCATAAGTCCGAATCCCACAACTGTGGCCGCATTTCCAAAAATGCGCCATCCTCGCTTGTGAGAGCGGCCAACCCGGTCAATGAATTCTAAACCATATTTAGTGCGCCACATCAGCACTCCGGGGGAAATCGCAAAGCCCCGCTTTTCGAGATGATATCGGCGCTTCGCTAGGATTATGAAGCCCCAGAATAGAAGCAGAGCTATAGCAAGTAGCACCCATTCTATCATTTGAGTCACTGTAGTCTATAGAAACGACAAAGTTTAAACCTCTGTGCTCAGCTCAATTGTTGGAGCACATGTTTTCGCTGGTGTTAACAACGGTGAAAAATCGCTCGGAAGCGAAGCGGCTTAGCGAGAAGTTGGTGTCGGAAAAGCTCGCGGCCTGCGTGAGCGCTCTGCCCAGTGTAAGTTCAACTTACAGATGGCGCGGGAAGCTTGAGCGAACGAGGGAAGTTCTACTCTTGATAAAAACCTCCAACAAAAAACTCGATCGCTTAATTCCGCGCATCAAAGAATTGCACAGCTATGAGGTGCCCGAAATCTTGGTGGTTCCAATCGAACGCGGGTCAACCGAATATTTAAAATGGATTGATGAAAGTTTGAGGTGATGCTGATGAATTTCTCGCTCTCAGAAAAAACCTTCTTGGTAGGCGACCGTAGCGCAGGGCTTTGATATGGTCAAGCCAGTTCACGCCGCCGATGTTGCCGAAGTTGTGTATAACGAAGAGCGCTGGCAACTTTTCAAGGGTCTACGAACGCGCGCGCTGGAATTGATGGAATCCTTAGTGAAGCGAGGGTTTAATCCGATCGTCCACGGGAGCGTCGCCCGAGGTGATGTCAGCAAAGGTAGCGATATAGATGTTTTTCTCCCTTACGTCGTGCCATCCTACAAGATTGAGATAGCCCTTCACGAGGCCAAGTTCGAGCCGATGAGGCGGGAGATAGTCATGGCAACCCCTTGGCAGCTCCCGAAGGCGCATATTTACATCGAAGAAGACCGTTCGATAACCTTCCCGCTTGTGGGGCCAAAAAAACTAGAGGCTGAGTTCTATTATTTCGGGGGCGCGGTGAACCTTGAGCAAGTCAGGCAAACAGTTCGCGTGCCGGGTGTCGACAAGCGCCTGATGTTGATCGAGCCTACACCACGAGGGCACGTCGAAAGTCCAGTTATTGGTAAAGAAGCTGAGGCGGCGAAGCGTGTCAATGTTAGCTTGGGTATCGTTCGGGAGCGCGTGCAAGTCCTAACCCGTAGGGAAGATGTAGGCCATACCGGAATTTTTATTCAACGCGCACTTTTGCCGGATGAAAGCTTTGAGGAGGTTTTCAAGCGGTTGGTGGAGAGCCATCCGGAGATGAAAGTTCGACTCAAGAAGTAACTTCCTTAAGGCGCGAGATGACGAACTCCTTATCAAGAACCGATATGAAGCTGCCTGCTCGGGGGCCGGACTCCCGACCCAGCAAGACGAGATAAATAGCTTTGAATAACTCGGGTACTTTTAGACCGATTTTCTGGGCAAGTTGGTAGATGTGGTTGTGAAGTTCGACCGGAGTGAAATCGCGCGAAGATATATCGGCAGCCAACTGCGTTAAGCCCTGTTTTTGTTTTTGGGTGAGGCGCCGTGCAGCTTCGGCAGGCAGGGTTTCAGCAACTTTGAACCGCAATCGCTCGGGCGCATGTTTCGGCACCCAATTTTGCGCACAACTCAAGCGGCGGAGGGCTAGTTTAATATCAAATTCGCTTGGGTCCGTTAGCATTCCTCTGGAAGTTAAAACTTTGATTGTCTGCTTTTCATCTCGCATAACTTGGCTCAGCACCGCAGCAAATCTGAATGGCACACGTTGCACAGGTCGCTTTGGCGTTTCGTGAAGCTGGGAAATCTGGTAGATGCGCCTGAACTGTTCCTTTTTTCGGGCACCCACTTCCACCATGCCGAAGTAAACCTGCTCCATGAGGTCGTACTCATCGTAAAGGTCCAGCAGCGCTAGCCCTGGGTCGAAATCCTTGGCCTTCATAGGTTTACTCCTAAAGATGAAGTAGCGCAGAAGCTCAGGCTCGGCTATCTCCAGCCATTGGGGAAGTGTGAACACAACTCCTTTCGAAGAAGACATCTGCATGCCCTTGAGGCTGACCCATTCATAGGGCACGGGATAAGGGGCTTTGTATCCGAAAACTTGTTTTGCGATTAATTTGCCCGTATCGTAACTTCCACCAACGACCGCATGATCCTTGCCGAAAGGCTCGCAAGTGACGCCGAGCAACTTCCAGCGCGCGGGCCACTCCACCCGCCAAGTCAGTTTACCCTGGCCTTTGGTGAAATCGGCCTCACCCTCATAACCACAGCCGTCAACGTAGTCAGATTCCTCGCACCTATAACTTACGTAGTTATCGTGCCAGCTGTACGATCGAGTAGTTGCAAGCTTACCGCATCTCTCGCACAATGCATCATAAGGTAGCCAGTCCTCAGGCAATGATTTGGAACGGTATCGGTTGAGGATCGCGCGAATTTTGTCGGCTTTCTCGAGGGCGATTCGGATTGGGCCCGCCATCTCCCCACTTCGATAAATTTCTGCACCTGAGTAAACCTTCACATCGACTCCGAAATCGTCGAGTGATTCGATGAATGGGCGCGCAAAGTAATCGACGAAGTTTTTGTACTTAGGGTCGGGCGAGGGGATATCGATGTAGGGCACACCCAGGTACTGCTTATATCTCTCAGCCAACTCACCCTCGTTCAACGGCCAAGGTATCCGGCGCATGGGGTCGAAATCGTCGGCGTACCAAAAAGCTTCCCCTTCTCCCCCTAACTCCTCAAGCGCCCTTCGGACCCCGTCAGCTATGAAGACATCATTACAATGACCGATGTGGATGTGGCCGGAAACGGAGATTCCGCTGGCGATAACGTGTGTTTTGCTCTGTTTGAGCAAGGTTTTTGCGACGCGGTCTATCCAGTGCATGTAACCAAGTAGATTTAATATTGTACACCTAAAATGCTAGCGGGTGTGAGATTGAGGCCAGCCAAGCGTATGAAAGAAATCCCTCCCTCAAGCACGTTTAAAGTTTTGAACCTCGCCAAGGAACTCGAGCGCCAAGGAAAGGATATCGTCCACATGGAGGTTGGCGAGCCAGATTTTGATACGCCGGCCCACATCAAGCGGGCCGCGGAGGAGGCCCTCGCGCGCGGGATGACAAAATATACGCCGAGTGCAGGCCTGCCCGAGTTACGTGAAGCGATCACGGAGCACTTAGCCACGAAGGGCATTTCCACGGATGCAAAAAACGTGATAGTTACTCCGGGAGCGAAACACGCTATCTTCTGTACCTTGGCCGCAACGCTTGACCCCGGAGACGAAGTGATAATTCCCAGCCCGTGTTGGACTTACGAAGCCATGGTGCGGATAGTTGGGGGTAAACCTGTGTTCATAGAGAGTAAACAATCTGATGAGTTCAAGGTGAAGGTAGAACATGTGCAAGAGGCGCTAACTGACAATACACGGATGATCTTGCTCAACTATCCTAACAACCCAACCGGCGCGGTCATGCAAAAAAAAGACCTTCAGTCCATCATTGATCTTGCCATCAATCACGATATTTGGATACTATCCGACGAGATTTACGATTGTTTGGTGTACGAAGGAAAACACGTGAGCGTGATGTCGCTGCCAAACACGGCTGAGCGCACGATTTACATCAACGGTTTTTCGAAAGCTTATGCGATGACAGGCTGGCGTCTGGGCTACGCGGTTGCACCGGTCGAATTGATCGCGGAGATAAACAAAATACAGCAGGCATCGACAACGTGCGCAGCGGGGTTTGTACAAGCCGCGGGCGTAGCGGCTCTGCGCGGTCCTCAGGATTGCGTCCGTGAGATGCGTGATGAATATCGAAAGCGTCGAGATGTAATCGTCAATGGGCTAAACTCGATTGATGAATTTGAATGTATAAAACCTGCGGGTGCCTTCTACGCATTCCCCAGAATCAAAAAACCGGGAATTTCATCCTTAGATTTTTGCGAATTCCTGTTGCGCGAGGCAGGCGTTGCCGCGGTGCCCGGCAGCGGCTTCGGTCCCTACGGTGAGGGGCATGCGCGTTTCAGCTATGCCACTTCGATACAGAATATCCAACGGGGGCTAGATCAGATGGGGGATGCTCTTGCGAGACGTTAGTTTAAATACAATAAAAAAAATTTATATTAGGTGAAAAAATGCCGAATAAGATAATGATTGTCGATGATGAGCCTAACATTTGTGAAGCGGTAAAAATTACTCTGGAGGCCGAAGGGTTCAAAGTGCTGACCGCGTTAAGTGGTCAAGAATGTTTGGATAAATTGAAAAATGAATCGGTTGATTTAATCTTAATGGATTTCTTTATGCCCGAGATGAATGGTAGGGAACTGTGTGCAAGAATTAGAAAAGATCCCAGATTAGTGTCCCTCCCGGTAGTATTTCTCACCGTTGCGCAATTTGGCGGGATAGGAAAGGAGAAGTTACGTAAATTGAATATCGCAGATTACATAGCGAAGCCATTTGATAACGAGGATTTAGTCAAAACTGTAAAGAAGATTTGTAGATAAAAAGAAAATTGGAAATTTCAGGTTACCGTTTGTGAGCAAAGGGTTAGGCACGGCGCTACCGCTCGGGTCGATTCGAGGAGCTTGACCTGATTTGCAGTAGCGTGTTTATTCTAGGCTTTGGTTCAATTTTGAGATAATTAGCGTCGATTTTACCAAAAATTTGTTTAAATTTTGGCAATTGGTAATTAAAACGCATTTTGGAGGGGGGTTATCTGCGTTATATGAGGCTTTAAAAGGGTAAAAATAGATGTTATTTGAAATGAGGTGATTGGGTTGAAGGAAGGTGAAGAACTCTGGAGGAAATACTGCTCTTTCTTCGACAAGCCGTTTTCGGAGCAGGTAGAATACAACAATAATCAAATGCAAAAATACTTTGAAAAATGGAAGAAGACGAAAATGGCAAAAAAACTGTGCCCGAAAGGAGCAAAGAAGCTGGAGGACGTGCCATTAACGACTTATGATGATTATCCGATACTCCACGACTTCGGGGCTAGAATAGAAAGATTAAGTGAAACTGTGCCGAGAAGGAAAGGAGAATCACTGTGGAACTATTACGATAGAATTAGTAGAAAAGCGGTACCAATGCTTGATGGGTGGATGGTGGATGAGTACGCTTTTTGCGCAAAGACCAGTGGCACGACTGGTGAGAGCAAGTGGTTTGCGCACGGTAAAGAGTTTTGGGAAAATTGTAGGAATAGCATCATGGCTGCGACTGTCATCGCTTGCACCGACGAGCGGGGCACGACAAAGATAAAAAAAGGCGATAAAGTACTGAACGTCGGCCCTCCTGTACCATACATAAGCGGGTATATTGTCGTACACAGTTTAGGTTTTCTAAAGCCTATCCCACCACTTGAGGTCACAGATAATATCCTAAATTTTAGAAAAAAGGTCATGCTTGGACTCAAAGCGATAGAAAAGGGCACGAGGATAGATTACTTTGGCGGCCTACCAGCAGGAATACATCTTACTTATGAATACCTTTCAGACAAGGAATCATTTTTCAAAGAGTACTACCAGTCGATGAATTTTGGTTTTCTGAAATTGATCATGTTTATCATTTGGCTTAAGTGTAAAATAAGAGGTAAAAAATGTAAAAAGATAAGCGAATTGATGCCCCTAAAAGGCATAGCTGGTGGAGGGGTTGACCTTAAGCTTTATCTCGATTTTTTTAAAGATGAGCTTGGTGTAGAATATTTAAATGACTACGGTAGTACGGAATTGGGCTTCGGAGCACATGGACGTCCCGATAGAAAATCGGACTTGGTGTTTGACTTAAGAACTGGCTTCTATGAATTTCTTAACGAAAAAGGAGAAATTAAAAAAATAGACGAGCTATCAAAAGGCAATGTTTACGAAGTTGTAGGAACACCCTTTGGCTCTACGCTCATACGATATCGAATTGGCGATTTACTAAAATTAATAGATTTCCAAGATGGAAACCCGATTTTTGATTTTGCGGGTAGAACCGTAGACATCTTGAATGTTTACGGCTGGTTTAGGATGACCCATGATATAGCGCTAAATGCACTAAAAAGAGCGGGGCTCTCATCAACAGATAAGTGGGCCATAATCAAAGATGTAAAACCCAAGGAAAAAATTCGTGTTCTGATGGAAAACACATGGCAATACTCGGAGAGGGAGGCTGAAAAACGTATCTTTAATGCGTTAGTTGAAACTTATTCCGATTTTAATGATTATATAAAAGGCTTTAAAATAAAAGATCCTTCTGAAGTTGTAAAGGTAGAGTACCTGAGAAAAGGTGCGTTTCTGAGGTATACTATGAAAAAATCAAAAGATGGGTCAGCAATGGGCCAGATAAAACCACCCAAAATTATTCCACCAGAAAAGATTGAAGTTGCGGATATGTTGAGGGGGGTGTAACCTTACCAAGTTTGTATTTAGACTCATGGAGCGTACAGTATCTCATCGGCTTCGTGCTCGCCTTATTGATTTCAACGTACGTTTTTAGCAAACGAATGAAGAGCCGCACATACCAATTTTTCTTCGTATTTGGGTTTTCAGTTTCGATGTGGGCTCTATTTGCATTCCTTCATAGAAATGCATCGACTGCGGCTTTATCAAAAGATCTATTTAGGCTAGTAATGCTTTTTGCCCCGTTAGTCCAAGGATTCCTCATTTCCACAATACTTTATATTAAAGACGAAAAATGGTACTATCCTTTCGTCGCAGTTCCAACATTTATCTTGGGAATAAGTCTATTTGCACTCGCGCCATTCGATGTCATTTGGACTAGTTATGGATGGTCATATACGCTTCATAGCCCATGGTTTATGATTTATTCTATTTTCAGCGGTGTCTATCTTTTTGCTATGATCATTATTTTAGCTATTAGAGTAAGGCGTTCCTTGGTACGGGCCTTAAGAAAAAAATACGCTCTTATCTTGGCAGGTTATGGTGTTTTCTATGGCATTGGTATGGGTATAACAAACATTGCTATAAGTATGAACCCCCAATTTCCACCGGTTGGTGGGATATTATTGGCCGCAGCATTCCTTTTCATAGCCTACGCTATATCCCTGCCAGCGGAAAAAATTATTCCCTCAAAAATCCGCTTTGGTTATCCCCTATTCCTAAACAAGCTCTTAGAGGTGACCCCCGGCAAGGAACTTGGTCAAAACGTCGTAGAGTTTAATAGATTCCTAGGAGTAACAGGGTTGAAAAAAGTTGTTTCTTTTGAAAAGGAGAAAATAACTCTTAATTCAGGTCAGTTGAATTCTTTGAATTTGCTGGGACCGGCGGAAAAAACTCTGGAATATCTTGATGAACATGATTGGGCAACCGAAGCAAGAGCCTATTACAAAGATGTGTTCATTGATGTATACCTAACTACGAGGAAAAAATCCAAAAAAACCGCTGATGGGTGGTTCAAGGGAATGCTCCGCAAACATGGGGACTTCTTTTCTACCTACGGGATTATGGACGCAATACCTGAAGATGTTGAGTTACCCAAGGATGTTTTGGACGCTATCCTCAAAAGCATCTTGCCCAATAAATACAGGTTGAAGGGGGGCATCATCTACTTCATCATGGGGGATGGCGTCGAGAAGAGCTACAAATTCTTCACCGGACTGACGAAATACGCTAGGACCTTATGCCTCACGGGCACAGATCCGCGGGAGGTCAGGAAGACCTACGGGTTGGAAGGAGTGTCCATTGTTTGGGTGACTTTCGAGAGATATGCGAAAGGGGAAACGATACCTCCGAACAAACTTGACGAACTCACTGCCACGATCTCTGAATTCTTTGGAAAGGGGAAGGGCGTGGTATTTGTCGATTGTATAGACTCCATGGTGATGGCGAATGGTTTCAAGCGAGTGATGGGTTGGCTGAAAGGGGTGAAGAAGATAATGACCAAAAGCAAATCCAATCTGCTGGTCACGGTAGACCCAAACAGCTTTTCGAACAGGCAATTAGCGGACATAGAGAAGGAAATGGAAAAGATTAAGGTATGACTGATTTACGGTATGGTGTATGGACTAAAAGTTCGATAACGTTATATAGAACCAATCAAACTGAAGGAGGAAAATTGAAAAGCGAGGGTGACAAAATTCAAAATCACGACATGAAGAAAATAACGAAGGGAGTATTTTGGATACACAGGCCACAGCTTTCTGTAATGGCGTTTCTTATTTCTATTGCCGGGATTTCCTTAGCGGGCAGGTTTGATTTGGTTCTGATGTTGGAGGTGGGTCTCTTATTCTGGTTTATACAGTGTATAGCTCACCCAATAAATGACTACACCGACAGAGAATCAGATAAAACTGGCAGGCCAACTGCGCCTATCCCTGCAAAATTGTTAACTTTAAAGCAAGTCAAAATTGTTATCGGTTTGGATTACATTATTGCGGCAATCTTAATCTTAATCATGCCTCTGAATCTCCCGGTTAAAATTTTAGCGACAATTGCCGTTGTTCACACTTACATATTTTCTGCTCCCCCTATCCGAACGAATGCGAGAGGCATTTTAGCGAGTCTTACAATAGCATCCGTGGTTATTGTAGCATTCATAGGCGGGTGGACATCAGCGGTTGGATGGAGATATGACCTCGTTCTCGTACTCCTGTCTTTGCATATAGGTTCTACGCACATGACTGCGAAAAATGTTGCTGATATTATTGATATGAACTCAGACAAAAAATCCGGACGTGTTACGCTTCCTATGCAGATTGGTATTAACAAATCGTTTTACGTAGCCGCTTTTTTTGGAACATTCGCCGTTTTTTTGTTTTTCTTAGCAGGTTTCTTCGGTCGTATGAATATTCTTTACTGGGTCGCGGGTATAGTCGGTTCCATTATTACTTTTCTGTGTCTTTTCTATTTTCAAAAAGACTTTGGTAAGGTAACAGGAAGAAAATATTTTGAAATATCCACGCTGCCAACATTTATATTTCCTATCGCAATAATATTGGGATTTCTTTAAAACAATAATTTAAATTTAGATTTGGCCTTAAGATATTGGGTGCGGGCAGTGCTTGATGATGAGAAGAGAAGAAAGTTATCGCGACTAATTATTTGCAAAACGTGCGAAATGTTATCGAGGTGTAACCCTAAAGAATGGAAAGAGGAAGAAAATGTTTGAGTCATTGATTGTTTTGTTTGTGAGTTTTGGGCTTGTGCTTGTCATTTACTCCGTTCTCAACGTTTTCAAGGCCCTGAAATTCCTTCGCTTTCCTAGGCTTTTAATGCCCATAGGATTGGGCTTCATTGGTGGCACAATACTATCTGTGGGGATTCTCTTCCTATATCTGGGTGGGGTTCTCGACGAGCATGGATGGATCATTTTCATTTATCCGTGTGTTAGCGGACTCCTATCTATCCGCGCAGTTTTCGTTCTTAGGAGGAAATTGCGTGCTAGTTGACGTACTCGCAATACTCGGCATTGGCGTAATGTCAATAACGTGCGTTTTAGTACGTTACTTACCACTAAGTTCCAAACTTCGGGATTATATCGCGACTTCGGCTCTTTTCGCGATAATTGTCTGGGTATTACTTTATATTTTTATCAAAACCGGACAGGATGTATTTATCCTGATTTTAGCGATATCTACTTTCATCTCGTCTATTTTCGGAGCATTATCTGGTAGAGAAATATTAAAAATTGCCCGCATGCCAAAATTTATGTTAAAGGGGCTCGAGAAAACTCTTATTAAAAAACATGTAATTTTGCTTGAAACCTACGCCGAGTTAACAAATAGAATATTGAGTCGCATAATCCTTATTTGTGATATCAAAGTAATTAAAAAAATATTTGACAAGAGTGTGGAAGACCACCCAATTCTCCAAGGGGGTTGGTCAAAGGAAAACACGATAAACGCGGATGCGATGTTAAAGAATCTTGGAGGAACAAGCGAGGAAGAATCTGAGCCCAAGTTACTAAAGGCATTTTCGAGTCTTACTTCAGGGTTCATCGACTTGTACAGCAAAGTCACTTCACACGACCGCGCAACCGCGATGGCAGCAGCAGTAATAAGAGAGGTGGGAATCGAGCGACACGACGGAATCTTAGGGAGAGTCGGGGTACCGCTTGGTAAATATGATGAACTCTTATACGAACGTGGAATATTGCTCCATCTACCAAGTGGTGTAGGCACACATGGTAAAGCGAAAACCTTTGCATTCATGGTGTTCAAAGATCTCCTTGAGTCACTTTTAAAGCAATGCGCGCCTGAGACCATCAAGGTGATTAGAGATCGGCTCAGAGAGCTCACCGAGAGAAAATCGATGATCATCGGGGTCAAAATAGCCGACGATGGAACGGTGGATATCAGCAAGTTCTATAAAGGCATTGAAGGATTACCTGTCGAGAAGAGTGTTGAGGAGGTACTCTCCGCCTCTTCCGCTGCAATGAGTGTTTGTTTTCCTATTATTCAGAAAGATATAGGCTTTAGTCGTGTGAAAAAAATCACGGAAAATGCTTTTTACTCAAATATCTTCGAAAAGATGCCCAAAGAGTTCGACTTATTGGCAACTTTTTTAAAAATCAGCGAGGCACTGCCTGAAGGTGTGCTGGAAAAAGAAAAGTTAGCTTTCTTGAGCAAGAAAGAATTGGAGCGAAGGGTAAGGGAACGAACCGTAGAATTGGAAAAAGCCTACAAAGAATTGAAAGCACTGGACCGTATGAAAGATGAATTTCTCAACATGACCTCACATGAGTTGAAAACCCCGCTGACCTCCATAAACAGCTTTCTGCAGTTAATGGGTAGTGAAAAATTGGGAAAAATTACCAAAAAACAAAAGAATGCCATGAAAACCATTTCTCAAGAGCTGAAGCGTCTTAGGAGTTCGATCGATAAAATTTTAGATACATCTAAGCTGGAATCGGGGCGCATAAAACCTGAGATGAGAAATTTGCTACTAGCAGAGCTCATTCAAAATACGGTTAAAAGCATGAAACTGTTGGCCAATCAAAAACGGATTACCCTCACTCAAAAAATAGCCAAATTGCCGTTTATCAAGGCCGATGAGTGGCAGCTGACGGAGCTCATGATTAATTTGATCGATAATGCAATTAAATTCACTCCGGAAGGAGGCAGGATCACGATTGAGGCCAAAAAGAATAAAAATAATATTTTAGTCGAGGTAAAGGACACAGGCATAGGAGTAGCCAAGAAGGACATGCCCAAACTGTTTACAAAGTTCTTCCAGGTTGAGCACGCCGTTCCAGGTGCTGGTATGGGATTGCGCATATGCAAGATAATCGTGGAGGTGCATGGTGGAAAAATAGGAGTGAAGAGTAGACTAGGGAAAGGTTCAACATTCTTTTTCACGCTGCCAATAAAGAAATAGGCATCTGTTAATAACCATCTTTCATGATTCCCGACATCCAGAGATATTTTATCAATTATTTTTTGTTGAAAGGAAACCTTTTATTCAAACCTTGATAATCTCTATCGGATTACATGCACAATTTTCTAAAACGGACGGAGAAGGAACCGCCCTTAGAGGTAACAGTGAAAAAGCTGGCGAAGGAACGGAAAAAACGTGAAAGAGAGGTTGAGAGCCCTGAATGGGTGAAAACTGGGGTTCCCGGATTTGATGATTTAATAGAGGAAGGGGGCATTCCAAAAGGCGCAAACGTCCTCATTTCGGGAGGGCCGGGGACCGGAAAAACGATTTTCTGTCTACAGACCCTTTATAACGCGGTCCGCAACGGACATAAATGCCTTTATATCACATTTGAAGAATCGCCGGAGAGGTTGAAAAAACACATGAGGCAATTTGGCTGGAAAATCGACACCGTTGAGGAAAATGATTTATTCGTCATAAAAAGGTTGGATCCATTCAGCATAGCGAGGGCTGTCGAGGCGTTACTTGCAAAGGCCGCAGGCCAGTTGCCGATGGGAATGAAAGGAATGCCAAAAGTGATCCCTGATGGTTTCAACCCGTACATGATTGCGATGGATTCAATCTCTGCCCTTGAATCGGCGTTCACAGGAAAACCAGAGAGTTACAGAATTTATATAGAACAACTATTCAGGCTTTTTGAGATGGCTGGAACGATGACATTTTTGATAACAGAAACGGAGGAGGCCCCGAAGAGGTACTCAAGAACTGGCGTGGAAGAATTTCTCGCGGATGGTGTCTTCGTCTTTTACTACGGCAAGGTGCGAGATATAAGGTTGAGGGCCATTGAAATCCTAAAGTTGAGAGGAGCGAAGCACGTAAACAAAATCGTGCCCCTCCACATAACCAATAAAGGCCTAGAGGTCTTTCCTGGCGAACGCATTTTCGAGGTTGAGTAGAAATTAAATTATGTGTTGTTAGCCAAGCGTCTAAGTAATCATGGGAAGTGCGGCGGATATCAACCTTCTGAAGTGATTCCCCAACCCTTTAAAATAATTCCCTTGTGGGTTAACTTGTATGGGGTTGGCTTCATGACGTAATCTATTCCGGGCATTTTTTTAACTGTCAGCCAGCGATGGTATTTTTCTTTACCCCTCAATGATAGTTCGAACACAGCGTCGACAAAATCCATCGCCCAGCTCACGGTTGTCGAATTATGCGAGTTCGGATTTAATATGAAAATTCCTATGCTTCCCTGAAGCTTGGCTGCCACGGTTAGGTGCCTCATGAGCTTCAAAACGGGGGCATCTCCCGCAAAGAGCATCAGTGCAGAAAAGGTGTGATGGACAAATCTTAAGTTGTTATCTGCTTTCTCACCCAGAGAGGCTCTAGCCAAGGTAATGGTTCGGTGGACTTTGCTCAAATCGCTTATGTCTTCTATGACGTGCTCTACATCTGTCGGAGTTTGTTTGAGCCCGGCGGCTTGCGTGTATCCATCGATTATTTGTAGCTTTCCCGCCTTCTCATATGGTCTCACGTTAAATTCGAGGTCATCGGCAAGCGACCTGACAAAAGGAGGTGGCTGGTTGTAAGAAACGAACTGGCCGTATTCACCCTTTGCCAGACCTTCGCAAAGGATTTTCATGGCGAAAGTTGCACCTTTTGTTCCCGGCTCTTCAAGCAAAAGTATGGACGTTCCTCGGGGGATTCCACCACCCAAAAATTCATCTAAACCCTTGATACCTGTCTTTGCCAACTTTTCCAAAAATCCACCCTCCCAATTTTTTTGAGCCTCCAAGCTTATATTAATTGTACCTTTCCTTTATTAGTATTTCTTTCCTCTATTAGTATTTTTACTTTATTAAATTACTTTTTTTTCCAAGAATTGGGTATTTTTTTAAAGGCAAAATCCCATGTTGGCTCATGCGGTGCTCATTCTGTAATTCAGAACGGGTGGTAAGAGCAGGCAAGCGAAAACGCAAGTACGTCACCAAACAGCAGTGGAGATGCCTAGATTGCAAGCGATGGTTTATCGAGCATGATGGATTCGAGGGAATGACATATCAAAAAGAGGTTATCTCAGAGACCCTGCGCCTCTACGTGAAGGGTCTGCCATTAAACAAAATAACCAACTTTATGTACCAGCATCGCGGGTACAAGATTTATGGATCTAGGATTCTGGACTGGGCCAAGAAATACTCCGAGCTGGTTAAAAAACTGGAGAAGCGGGCCAAGCCCAATCGTAATTTGTAAAACATACTTGCGGAATATTCTCCATTTTAAAAAATGACTAATTCGGAAAATCCCAAGTTCCTAAAGTTCAAAGATGGTGTGAAATACCTACAATTGGTGGAAGATAACACCAAGTGAAACCAATGCGATTTGGTAACTATCTAGATGAGTTCCTGAGCAGGCGGTCTTACGTTAAGCTCCTACGTGTGTTGGTGCTCAACTCACCGGCCAAAGAGTGGTCTGGCAGGGAGATCGCACGAGCGGCGGGGATAGACCATACGGTTGCTAATGATTCTCTGCACATTTTTAATGACTGCGGCATGGTCAGCATGCGTCGATTTGGCAATGCGAATGTTTATCTTATAAATGCTCATCACTTAGTTGTCCGGCAATTCCGCCGTCTCTTTGAAGCGGAACAACTGGCAAAAGAGAAACTTAAGATCAAACTTGCAAAAGCATGCGCATCGAATAAAAACATCTTATTGGCCACTATTTACAATGGCGTTAACGGTCGAGGTAACGCAAGCTCAGATATCAACCTTCTGATCGTCGTGAATGAGAAGACGGACCTGACCGAATTGCTTAGGGGGGTAAAGACCGAGTTCGGAAATACAGTTTCGTTATATGTCTGGACTTTAGAACAACTGCGGGCAAAGCGAAAACTGCCGCTTGTACGTAATATTGTGAAAGATGGCGAGCACGTTTACGGTGGAAAACTTGGAGATCTTCTGTGGGTTTTGTGGGGGCACAGAAGAAAAAGGATGAGGCCGAGCGAACACCCAGCGCTGTTGAGTGGTTGAGTGGGTTAAAAGCAACCTTGGAGAGGGGGGTGACTTGAAACGGACTAAGAAATCGCGGGGGATGTTTTCAGCGTTCTTATGGGTGAGTGCAGTAATGATGTCTTTGTTGGCATGTTTAATCATACTGCCCGTGCCCGTTTGTGCTGACACTAGTGCATTAAACCCCAACGCAGAAGGAACTTATCAACAATGGACTCTTGTTGGTACCACTCATTATGATGCAACTTCAGACGATCTAGATAACACCTATGTTTACGTTACTGAAAATACACTTTTAAAAGAAACTTTAAATTTGCAAGACCCAACCTTCCCCGATACCGCCACAATCGACAATGTTATCGTTTATGTGAGGGCCAAGACAGATGCCGCTACAGGTGCTCAAAGGGCTGTTATACTCATCAAAACTGACGGCACAGATTATGAAAGTGCAGAAATAACAATATCCAAAACGAGTTTTACTGATTACCCCAATATTTGGGAAAATAATCCTAAGACAGGTCTACCATGGACTAAAGCACAAGTAGCAGCGTTGGAGGCTGGCATAAGAGCGTCACAGTTGGATAATGGCGAAAATATAAAGTGTTCAAAAATATGGGTGGTGGTCAATTATACGCCATTTGATTTCTCGATAAGCACATCTCCCAGTAGCCTCTCGGTCCAGCAGGCCAGCTCGGTATCAACAACAGTTCATATTACGCTTACCTCGGGGACAGCAAAACCTGTATCGCTGACTGGCTCATGGATTGGAACTGCTCCAGCTGGGGTCTCCCCGAGTTTCACCCAGTCCTCTGGCACTCCGAATTTTGGCAGTACCTTGACATTCGAGACGACCGCCGTCGCAACAGTTGGCACGTTTACCTATCGGGTGATTGGCACAGTTGATAGTCAGGCCCACACCACGGATGTTAGCCTAGAGATAACTGAACTGCTGCCATATGTTGGACAATGGGTTGAAGAGATACTGAATTTTCTGCACCAAATGGGACCGATCGTCCTCATCATCCTTGGCTTCGTCGTTCTGTTTGCAGGCATGTCAAGGTGGCTAGCGGCGTTAGTGGGGGTCGGAATGGTTGTCTATGGGCTACTAATTCTTCTAGGATTTCTTTGATAAGTATCGAGCGCTATTAAAGGTTGAAATAGTGACCTCTCCCCCAAACGAACTTTTCGTCGCGGGAGTTAAATTGATTAAGGACAATTTGAAAGAGATTGGACGAATTCGACATAAATGAAGCGATCAAGTTGTTTGGTCCCTAATTGGCAGGGTTTGATGCGCAATAAATCTTTACGGTTATTTGTTACTGGTATTATAAGGATGAACTAAAATAGTGATGGCGAACATGTGTATGGTGAAAAACCTAGATATCTCTGTGGGTGCCGGAGTAGCCTTGGAAGGGGATGGGGGACCTGAGACGGACTAGGAAATCGCGGCGATCGTCTGCAGCGCTTTTGCTGGTAGCTGCAGTAGCGATGTCTTTATTGGCATGCCTGATCACACTGCCCGTGCCTGTTTGCGCTGACACTAATACATTAAACCCCAATGCAGAAGGGACTTATACAGACTGGACTCCTGTTGGTGGAACCCATTATGGTGTAACTTCAGACGGGTCAGATGCTACTTATGTTTACGTCACTGGAAGTACACTTTTAAAAGAAACTGTAAACCTGCAAGACCCAACCTTCCCCGATACCGCCACAATCGACAATGTTATCGTGTATGTGAGGGCCAAGGCGGATACGTCTAAAAGTGCTAAGGCTGTTATTCTCATCAGAACTGACGGCACAGATTATGAAAGTGCAGGGATAACAATATCCAAAACTAGTTTTACTGATTACCTCAATATTTGGGAAAATAATCCTAAGACCGGTCTACCATGGACCAAAGCACAAGTAGCAGCGTTAGAAGCTGGCATAAGAGCGTCAACTTTGGGTGCTGGTGACAATATAAATTGTTCAGAGATATGGGTTGTGGTCAACTATACGCCATTCAACTTCTTGATAAGCGCAGATAACAGCAGCCTCATCGTCCAGCAGGCCAGCTCGGTATCTACAACTGTTCACGTCATGCTTACTGCTGGGGGAGCAGAACCTGTATCGCTGATCGGCAGATGGCTTGTAACTGATCCAGGAGGGGTCATTCCGATGTTTTTCCCGTCCTCTGGCTCTCCGAATTTTGATAGTACTTTAACTTTCGAGACGACGGCCACCGCAACTGTCGGCACGTTTACTTACCGAATAATTGGCGAATGCGATGGTCTGACTCGCATCAAAGATGTTGAGCTAGAGATAACTGAACTGATACTTCCAGCTGCCCCCACTTTAATTTCACCGGAGAACGGGATAACCACAGACATTCTCACGCCAACTTTTGAATGG